>JGI24158J21664_10001425_pt1 | contig 26940 bp, 15 predicted proteins | sample Ectturendosymbi3_FD_21664 | JGI IMG/M metagenome (IMG submission 21664) | reverse complement strand
CTTCCCACCTGACTTGCAAGTTTCTCGTTGCTTGCCTGACGCGAAGGTCGTTTCGGTCTACATCACAATTGCCTGTCACTGCCACAGGACAAGTTTCATTACATTCGCCTTTGATTACACTTGCACTCCCTTCGGAGTTCAACAGGTGGTCTTCGGGAGCCAATCTCAGCACGCACAGTGATACGTCGATACACAGTGATACGTCGATACTTGAGCGAATGCTGGATTAATTCGCGATGAAGTTTCCCATGCACACCTCTGCTTACGCCGAGCACGAGACTTTCGACTTGCAAGGTTTTGTTACGACCGTAAATCGATCTTCGCTTAACGGCTTCGGTAGCGCGCCTTCAACCCAGTGTAACACTTAAGCCGGTTAAGTAAAACGTATCGAAAAACTCCAATACAACCGGATGAGCGAGGGTTTTTCAGCTGTTTCGCACAACCTTGGTTCAGACGCACAGCAAGGAGGCTATTAATGTACTGCAACGAAGCTCGACGACGTCGTTTTCACCAAAACGGTTCAACTACATTCGCACAACAACAACAAAGTCACCGAGTTCGTCACCTGTAAATCCTCCCACCTCTGCAACGACCAATTATCTAGATACAGTGCTTCTCAACCTTTCATGGTTCGTGCCCCCCAAAANCGTCCTGTTTCCCCCTAAATGTACCACAGGGCCGCGATTGAGAAACCTTGAACTTTNCGCAAATTACCACACAACTAGCGGTCAAGCTACGAAACAAAGGCCGCCCTCCCCTTGCTCTAAACTCGTCATTTCCAAATTAANNGNGTGATCGGCTGAATGTGAGACATGGCCACACGTAGTTTAGCAAAAAACCGGCAAAGACGGAAATAGTACTCTGAATTTCCATCGATCCTAAGAATAACCTTTCAAGAGCACTAAGGATTCAGAGGACTTACGTAAGGTTGAACTGTATGCATGAATTTCTTGTCGGTTGTAGCTGGACCCCCACCCAAAAAAATTCCCATTGAAGTTGAACTGTCGGCAAGCCCACGTAAAGCAGGCTATAAGCGGCACCAATTGAAAATTTGCCATCTTCGACGTCTCACACTTTTCTGACAGAAACGAGTCGTCGGTCTATCCGACCTCAAGCTTTGATTAACTTTAAACCACCGATATAGCACAATAGAAGTCACATAAAAAGTTATAGCAAAATGAAAGTTCCTCTTTACAGACAATTTTCTGCGCAGGCTGATGAAGCTCTCTCAACTCGGGCGCGATTTTCAGCGAGCTTCAAACAAACACAAATTAAAAAAAACAACACTTGATTTTCCCACTGAATCTTGAACAAAGCCTAAGCACATCCGAGCAAGTTTCAACGAAATCGCCGCCAAGCACTCACGTGCAATAGCAGCGCCGCTGCAAGGAACGACAAGCCTTGACAATATCCCACTTCCTGATCGAGCACAGAATACGCCTTCGATATGCGATAAAGGGAGTCCTGGCCCAGGCCTCCCGTGTCCTTGAAGTAGTCGTGGGCGGGAAAGGTGCGGTGGATGTCGCGCTGGATGATGCTCTCCTGTGGCGAGTCCTGCGCACACACATTTGCTTCACGCTGAACTTTTACGCAAGTGTGCTGTGCCCTGTTTTTTTCAGTAATTTTTCGGTCACAGACCAAATTTTTTTTGAAACGACCGAAAAAATTAAGTGATTTCGGTCAGAATGTCTGAAAATATAGGCTAACGGACACTGTTACGGCGAATTTTGATACAACCGTACGACAGATGACCAAAACGTCTCAACAAAAAAAAATGACTGAAATGTCTCAGCGCATAAAAAACAGGCTGTGCCTGACTGATTGACTGGCTGTGCTGTATGCTGCCACGCATCGCAGCTGGTAAATATACGGTAAGTGTTGTAAGATCAGACGACAAAGATGGGCACGCGGGTCTGACGGGGAGACAAGCGAAATCACAAATGCAAAAAAAAAAACATTTTTTACTTTGGTAATAAGTGTCCTGTACTTCTCCAACATGCCATCGTTGTCGTGGCAACCGGCCAAAAGCTGCCAGACTTCACCGCGGAGGGGATCGGGGACGCTGCCAGGTTGTCGCACGAGAGACCGGAGTCCGGTCGGACGCCGGGACAGATCGGCGTGCCACCGGGTCAGGGCATCCCCCCAATCGGAGAGCACTCTTTCCGAGCATTCCTTGTTGACTTCGCCAGACCCGCTCAAGAGCGGTTCATCCGTGTCTGGAAAAGTGGTCGGTTTTTTGATGCGACAAAGAGATTAAAAATGCAAACGATGCAGACGAAGAAAATGACATCGTGCGAGGGTTTAAAAATGCGTTGGCATTTGACAACTTCGAAAGCATTTGTACCTTCTTTTGGGAGTGAATTGCGTTCAATCAGCGAGTCACAAGCGTAGTATAAAAAAGTTCAGTCATTTTAAGAACCAAGTTGCAACATCTAGTCATTGTGTTATGCGTGCCTTGAATGGAGCCCATCAAAAACAACAAAAAGAAAACAGACAAAGGAAATTAAAATCTTGGAACTATGTGCAAGATGTTTTTATTTCTATATAGCTCCGAACCTTGACCATATGACACCACTTTCCAAAAAAGTTGAGAGTGAATCCACAACTCCACTAATATATCGCAGAGTTCAAATTGACATCTTTTAACTGTATGAGCGTTTCCAACACCCCCGCCCAAAAGTTTTCCACAGTTTTTCTAAGTTTTCGAACAAAACTCGACAAAGCTGTGCCTTCCTCCGCCAGACCTCAAGATCGTTCGATGCGAACATTCCGGAGCAAGGCAATGTGACGCAACAAACGTGATTATTCGGATACACCATGAAATGAATGGGTCATGCTTGGCTAAGTAGCATTGAACGAAGAAATGTGACGCAATCGTTCACACTGAAAGCACCAGCAGCGTAACAATCGATATACAGTGACGCAACTTTAATCAGGGGAGAGGCGGCTCCAGAAAATTTGCTTGATTCAATCTTGCGGGTAAAAGCAGTACTTGTTTATGAATACAACAGCACGAAAGTCATGTCGCACGATATACATGGTAAATACTTTTGTTGGTGTGCGTGAAAAAACCGTCATCCGTTTTTGCGCTCATTCACATACAACCACCTCTTGTGCTTTATTGTGTGATCCTTGATCAGGACATTGCATCTTGTAAGCACGTGCAAATAAGTTAACATACGTTTCAAATCGGTAAACGACGATGCGCACGCTTGTAAATGAATGCAAACTTGCACTGTCCATTCAGCACATGTGCGTCTGTCGAGCCTTAATTTCGCGAGCACTTTTTTTCGCTCTTATCGGTTTGACCTTACGCTCATCATCGCATTCATCTACGAAAAAAATGCGCTTTGCATTTTATATAAGCCTTGCGAGTTGGACCCCAACCATTCTGACTGAACTTTGAATGTAAACATGAGATTGATTGATGTTCAATGCTTTTTCAAACCTGCACTGTCAAAGTATAAGATGTTATTTCAGAGATCAAAAGCGATGTTTGCTGACGGTGGCAAGAGTTGCCTTTCGAAACACCTAACAAGTTTTCATTTAAATCACCGCTTGTTGCGCTATTGTTTCTTAAAGCATATTTGGTCATTACAAACATTTGTTTTTTGGCAACGTGAAGTAATTAAGGAGCAATGAACAAATTCAGTAACATTTTCTAATAACTGATGTCAGGTAATGCACGATAGCTAAAATGCACTCACACATAATCATATCGTGCACTTGTTAAAAAAGTACTGAAGAGTTCTTCAATTGTTGGAGCATTACCAACTGGCCAGGGGGGAACGAACCCGTCAATGAAAGTTACCAAGGGGTAAACTAAAGAATTTTTTTTTATTACGTAATCGTTCTCCAAGGCAGCAGTTTTTTCACGTTCATCCAAGCGAAGCGAACAGACTCAATCATTCGCCAAAAACTCAGCATACCCACGTTTTTTCATAACATTTTAAACAAAAAAGCGCAGAAACGTTTTTTTTTAAATCTAACTCGTATCAGTAATCACTCACCGTCATCGTCCTCTTCGTCCTGAGGACAGGAGGAGCTGAGGGCGTGCTCTCCGCCGCGATTGGCGCCATTCACCGGATGACTCCATCTCGTTCGACTCGTCTCGCTTTCGATGTTGACGACCTCGTACATCTTCTTGTTCACTTTCTGATTCTCCAACTGCAAATTAACGGCGGTAGGCGGTAATGGTTGCCAGAAAAAAACGAACTTGCCGAGGCGCAGTAAACTCGCGCTCACAGCCCGTACAAGCACGAGAAAATCAATGCATCTCTCGAGAATTCTTCGTACCATCGATGACGACGTTCAGCGCAAAATAAGCACCCGTCCGCTTATCGGGAGAACCACGATGTCACTGCGCCTTTACAGCGTAAGTATGGTTTCTCACACAAACAAACCGATTGCAGAAGAAAAGAAGGAATCGCGAACGTCACGAAACGAACCTCGCGCAGTCTCACGAAGAAGTTCTCGCGCAGGATCTTCTTCCCGAAATACCAGAACTTCTCGGACGGTGGAAAGATCCGGGCCTTGGTCTCGATCAAGAACCTGACCGGCTCCTGGATCTCTTGTATAACGAGGTCGACTGCCACACTCAGAAACACACGAGTACCTGTCGAGTACATGGGCGTACGTAGAACTTTACTCTCCACTACCGTATGCGCAAATTTGCATTAACAAATGCAGGCAGCGTTTCCTACTGAACGTGACGGTGAATTTAAAGCAGCTCGTTGCAAGATGTTGCGCGGTCTACTTTAAGGTGCGGGAAAAATACGCTTGACTTAACAGTATTTGATGGGTGTCGTTTGGGATCCAGGATGAACGTGTCACTGCGCGGTGCATTAACCTGCAGCTTGGGGACGGCACATCGAATGTTAAGGTCGAGTTCTTTGAACATCTTTCTGTGGAGTTCCTTGGTTTGTACCCGGTTCCACTACTTTAACTTAGAGCGGAGTTGCGTCGCAGTTGCGTGGCAAGTTTTAACACGCTGTTCGAAAGTGTAGCGACTTTTCTGTGAAGATAGGCAACTGATCGAGACGAAGAATTATCGAAGTGTCGTCACAGTAGCATGCACAGCAGCTTCGTGAACGATCAACATGAGTAGGGATGCAAATCGAAGAGAATCTGAGCAAAGGGACCCAGACAAGCGAGCCCGCATTTAAAATATCCTTTGTAACTAGTGAAACAATAACTTGGACTTCGCTTAAAACTTTCGCTCAACTTTGCTCTGTGACTGGTTTTATGCTGCAACCACTCAACTCTGAACATTGAAGCAGGTCAGGTCAGATCAGTTATTGAACTACATACCGGCCAAACAATGACGGCAAATGCGCAAAAAGCAATAGTTTTGGTTCTTGTGTCGAATGCAGTGGCGGCGCACGTGCAGACACAGCAGAGAGTCTACACAGATTCCGAAGCGGTATTTCGAAGTTACGGCGCGTCGCTTTTTCGGCTACAAACGGACAAAAACCGGACGACGCTCCAACTGCAAAACGCAATCACCTTTCTGGGTTTCCGTGTTGAGCAGAGCGAACTGCGCCGCGGTCGGATCCCAGGTGCCACTGACGGAGTGAATTCCGCCGTGATCTTCGCTGACGACCGCCCGGTCCATGTCGAGCAGGTGCATGTCGCCCTGCTTGACGTTGCGGCCGGGCGTGAGCAGCAGGCCGAAGCACCTGCGCGCGACGTCGTTGGCTTTTATTATGTCATGAAGTGTAGCTTCGCTGGCGATGCGTGAATAAAAAAAACGGGTTCGGGCGAATCGGACGAGCGCTGCGCGAACTTCGACCATCGCGACGCCGCACACGCCGCGATAAAACAGACGACCGCACAGTGGAAGTTGTTCTTTCATGAAACGTCAATGGCGTAGGTCAGGGTCTCTAACCTAAGTCAGGGGTCTCTCACCTACGGCCCGCGAGCCAAATCCGGCCCGCGAAGCCATTTCGTCAGGCCGCAAAGGAATTTTGCCAATAATGAAAAAATTTCCGAAAAATTTGTTCATTTGCTAGAGTGTAACAAATCACGAAACAACCGCATTACGTTAAGGTGTCCGGGCATTCGAACTGTTGTGTAACAGCTTCTGTGGCCCTCGGACAAAGACCCTGGCGTAAGTGATCGATCGAGATTGTTTTTAACGACCTTGTACGAAGTGAAATCGACGAGTTTCCTCCATATCTGGTTCCGTCACTTTCGTTTTTTCGTCATTTCCGTACCTACCTTTCTATGGTCAGTTCGACGTTTGTTGTCTGCGTCACGGTGACAATCACTTTCTTTTCCAAGCTTTTCCTGAACTTGAAGCAGGATGACGTTTTGTCCCACGGGACTGTGGCGTATCCACCTCTGCCGTCGTCCTCCCTTGAAGATCAGCGGATTCGTGCGTGAGTATGGTAGACAATGGCAAGCTAATCTTGACAATCGCATCATGACACACCGTACATAAACCGGGATTTTAATGAAGCCCATTGTTTTTACTACTACTATCTAAACAAATTTCGAAAACTGAGGTTTGCATTACGAATGATTCCGTTCTCGCGAGGTATCTGCGTAACGTAGGAACCTCTACGACTTTGAAAGCTTGACAATGCTTCAAAATTTGCGCTAGATTCGACAAAAAGAGAGCAAAGCAAGAACTGAAAACGTGCCTCTACGCAAGGTTGCCGGAAGTCACGTGACATCAGCAGCAATTGCACGAACGGTTCGTTACGCAATCGTTTGTTGCGAAAATCCTGTCACGGTCAAGATACTTTACTTTTGTGTATAACGTGCAGCAATCCCGGGAAGTGAATGACATGCCGACTTAAAACTTGCTCGGAAAGGCAATCCAAACCCATGCAAGAGTGTAATGCAGCACGCGCGTGGGTCACGTAGCTTGTTGTTTACTGTGAGAGCCGGGCTACACTGCGGCATTGCTTGTAGCAGCGCCAACGCCCATATCGGAGCACGCAGTGAGAAAAGCACCGATAAGTGAAAGCTGAACAACCGATTTCTGAAGCGAAGGTTCACGACGGATAGTGAACAAAAGAAAAGAAATAAGAATACATTTAAAAACACATATAACAAAGTCAATGAACACGATTTAAAATAATAAAAACTTCAGGCGGAAAGGATACTTTTGACAGTGAATTTGACGCACAATGCAAATGCTGATTGAGGCACCATGACATTTGAATAACGTTTCATGTCACATTTCTCATTCTTACTACACTGAAAGTTGCCTTATTATGTTGTGGAAGCATTTACAACATAGACGCGGGTTACCACGCGAGCGATCAAGCACGAAAAGACGCTCGTCCCCCCCTGTCCACCGCAAACTGAATAAAAAAATCTTTTCACTTTTACTTGGGTAGGAGTGGAATGTTAGATACTGTAGCAACTACACATATCATGGAACAGTCAGGTTGACTGTAAAAGTGATGACTATTCGCCGTGCACCGAAGTGGAGAACACATTCGGGCAGCGACAAAAGCTGTTAAAAAACGTCATACTTGATCTCGAGGGAAACGTCGAAGCAGTAAATAGATTGATCGGCGATCGGCGACATTCCCGGTTCGCTGTCGCTCGCAGCAAGCGCTTCACTGTGTGGAACCATGGAGGCGCCGTCACGGACTTGCGACCTGAATGGGCGTGTTATGAAAAAAGCACATGTGGGCGTTAACTGTTGCTGGTATTCTCGTGATTTACTGTACATCAACGCTGACATGGTTCTGAAGTAACCGGTTCCTGGTTGTTTTTATCGCCGAGACATTTCGGCCACTTGTCCGGAATATCTTGAAAAATTCTGACATTTTTTCTTCGTTGACAGATATTTTTTACGACTTACAAAAAGCATTACGACCGAATTGACTTAAGTTTTTCGGTCACTTAAAAAAAATTCGGTCAATGACCGAAAAGAAAACCCAGACCAATTCTCCACACTGGAAGCAACAGTAGCGAATGGGTGTAAACAAGTGATGAGGTTTCGTTGCAGCAGTTAAAACCTATAACACACGATTCGAAGCAGCAGAAGTTTGGTGACTCAAACAAAGCACGTTTCGTGAATCGACTGCGGCTTTTGAGAAAGAATCACTAGTTTGGCGTGTGCATTTACTAAACTGTGTCGTTGCATGACGGGTGGCGCTTGCATGCGGCGAGAAATTAGCGGCGTTGTTTTCACCAGATCGTCATACGCCGCCTGATGAGATTTGGTTCTAGTTTCTAAAGCAGGGGTTCTTAAAGTTTGCTTTAATACCCCCGGGGGTATTGAGATTAGATGTTGGAGGTGTTCAACAGTGTTGGAAAGTACAGTCCAAATCCAGACTCAAGTTCTCACTCTTAAAAACTTGAATGTGATGCAGCCTTTGCATTGACTTTTTTCCTCACTATTTTTGAGAATATTCTTTACCATTTCTGTGTTTGTTTCTTGCACTTTTTGTCGTTAAATTTTTGTTGAAAAGGGGTATCCTGAATCCAGATTGACCGAAAATAGACTGAGGGCTATTGAGGCGTTAAAACTTTTAGGATCACTCTTGAAAGGCGTGTTTTACAACGAGAAACGTTTCGGGCGATTGTGCATTGCAAAATATGAGGCGGGATTTGCCAAGCTACTTCCTCCAATAAAACACCCACGGTGAAATCTGACGTTTCTGCGCTCCACCAACACGAAATCAAAACATTCGTAACTGAGATAAGGCTTTGAACGAGTAACCTTGAAAAAGTTATGCTGAACGCAAAATCCGCGTTAAAAACTCTTTTCAAGACAACCTTTGCTCGAAGGCAAAGGTATTTTACGACAAGAGCTTTCTTACCGACGCATTTCGTTGACAAAGTGAGATTTAGCAAGTCATGAACAAGCTTGTGATGCAGCGGTGCAACCAAACAAGTGGCAAGTTTCGGACGAGTACCGGCTACGGTTGATCGAAGTTGTGACGATTGTTCATATTGACCCCAGTGGCGACGAGATGTAGGGCGGTTTTAGTGTACTGCGTAAAATTCCAACCATTGCCTACGTCAAAGTACATGGTGGTGGACTTCTTTTCCTTTTAGTTACAAAACACTTTGGACCAATTTTTATTCGAATCCACTGACATTTGCTACTTAAGCAAGGAAGCTAAATTTTAGAGTAGACCATCACCTAGCGACGAAATACAAGCATTTACTATGGCAACATCAGGGGGCTTTTGACCCATGCGCTTTACTGACCATACATTGGGACGGGAAGATCACAGCATTACGATCGCACCAAAGCGGGCCGTTTACCAATTTTAGTGCCTTGCAAAGACAGACGTCCTCCTCAATCGTCTGGCTGTCACAAGCTAGAATCGGGTAAGGCGTACGACTAAGCGGAAGTAGTGGTCTCGGAACTACATCGGTGGGGGGCAAAACGGTTCAAATACGTGCAATGTGTTTCGATACAGTCAGCGTTAAGCAGGAAGGAGTCAGCGATTTCATCGAAACCTCGCTCGCGAGAAACAACCCTTGACTTTAGCGACTGCGACATCACATGCCCGAGGTTATCCTTGACGGAAATCCCCGATCATCGACACATTCGCTGGGCACCTTCTGGCCAAGTATGGATAAGTGGACTTCTGGAGATCACTGCACGATCAGCTATTACTGAGCAATTGCAATCTGTTCGCGAAGATGTCCTGCTATTCATAACCGATCAGCTAAACCTCAAACAACCTTGGGACGATAATTGCTGGGTTATTGGAACATGGTATCATATTTCTCGGAGTACCAAAAAGAGGCGTCAAATACCGCTATCTTGGTGCACTTCATCGATCCAGATTGATGGCCCAGTTCTAATTGGACCCTCATACCACTGTCGATAACAAAAGCACCCCAAAACGTCCAGTCAATTGCTATGTGTAGTATGTTTATCAATTGTGGTGGTTACATAAGCTACTGGTACAGCTGTGATTCAGTTGAATATCGTACATGTACCTAATAATGACTTAAATTTGATGAAGGATTTAGCGATGTATGCCGATGGACAAGTAGCCGTCAAGGTCTACTCCAGATACCTGTAGTCTGTATTTTTCGCGGAGACACTTCGGTCATTTTTTGCTGAGACATTTTGGTTACTGAGGCCTTTCGGTCATTTGTCTCACAGTTGTATCAAAACTCGCTGTAACAGTGTTCATTACCCTATATTTTCAGATATTCCGGCCGAAATGACCTAATTTTTTTCGGTTATTTCAAAAACGTTTCGATCTATGACCGAAAAAACACAGCCTATAGTACTTGTCGGGGGGTCTTATACGTTTCGCACTTTTGTTAGTAGAGTAATTGACATTGATAAGAGGAATTTGTTCGTAATATGGCAAATAATTATGGATCCGAAGATCCGCCAAACCGAGCTGTGCTGCCTGTCGATATCATGGCGAGAGGAAAATGTCTCCGACTTCTGTGCAACTGGAACTGAAAGATTATCTTGGGTCAGACAAGAGCTTCTTAATCCTTGGTTCTAAGGACTGAACTGACAGTGCGTTGAACCAAAGTGCCAAGGAAGTCGTTTCTACGCTGAGGACACAAACTATTTGGCAGGATGTGGTGTGACGTATACGACAGAGTTCAATTCTTCAGTGGCCAACGATGAGAAATATTACGTTCTCCAGGTGGTGAAACATCATCGATGAAGGTTTCCAATATCCAAGACATTGGATGAAATCTATACTGTTTGACTGAAAACGGACTAAACATGTTATCGTGTCAGTATGTGTCTAAAATGCGTATGGGTGAAATCTACATCAAGACTATCACAAAAAACTTCTTTGCGTAAGTGGAAAACGTTGAAATCATTTTTTTGAAATTTGTTAGATAGTGCTCTCACCAACTGAAACATTTTCAGCGCCCGGTGCAATTCAAACTTCCAATAGGATAAAATTAATAACGCCCTAATGTAGGGTGGAGGGTGGGTAATGGCTTAGACCAGGGGTCGGGAACCTTTTTGACTAAGGGAGCCATGAAACCTGCATATTTTTAATTGTATTTCCATGAGAGCCATATAATATTTTTCAACACTTAATGCAACTAATATACTTAACTAACGTGTGCATTTTAAGCAAAATCAACAATATTTTAAACAAAGGTAAATATCTGAATTTTCTCTTCAATAGCATGCTTCTTATTGTTAATGCAACTTCTGGTGATGCATGGTGTAGCTGATGGCTTTGTAGGAAAATTACAGAAAAAGTTCCATCCGTAACAATCGTGTTAAGAAAATATCAAGCGATCCAGATGCCGTCATTACAAGAGCCACATCTGGCTCGCGAGCCATAGGTTCCCGACACCTGGCTTAAACGATTGATGAGATTTCATGAAGTCGTTTGTTTTCACCGATAAATATCCGCTGCAAAGTGGCGGAAATATCGGAACCAGCTCCAAGCAGCATCAGCAAAACCTTTTCGTTTCTAAATCTCGGATTACTTCGGATGTGTGTGTTGAAGTTGAACCTTTTTCTTAAAGTAGGTTTTTGTGAAAGGTCTTTGTGTCAAAATAATACCATTGATGTCGAATTGCTGGCAACAAGAACGACTGTTTCATAAACCGCATATTAAGGGCAAGTTTCTTTTCGACAAGCAGTAGTTTGTGCTACCCACTGCTTGGAAGATATTGATCACGCACGACGCAACACGGAGAATCGATCAGCGAAGAAACGATATTCACAAAGGAGGGGGAAAAGGCCGATAATCAGCTTGGGTTTGCTGTCCCCCTGCACACGAACAACAAGCTTCTGCTATGACTTCAGAATTCAACGGTTAGTTAAAGGCAATTACGCAAAACAAGTTTACGCGAATTTAATTGCAAAAATAAGGGCAACAACAAGTACCACAAAAATATAGCAAACTGCACTTCACCGCACCTTTTCAACAACTGGATGCTGGACTCATCAACATTCGTGGGTGGGCTTTTGGGAATGCTTCGGAATGCCAACTCAAAGCTATAGAGAATTTTCCTAACCTTCAAAACAAGCGCACGCGAGCTTGTAGAGAAACCCATACACGCTGCGTTGTTTTGCCGCAAATCCTGGTTACACAACCATGCACAGGAAGTTTTTACAATCGAGAAAAACAATTGACGTCATTGGAAGTTAATGAAACTAGCAGACTAAAAATGTGCGGTGAACTGAAGAAGGTCCGGTGCAACGCTCAAGCACTATCATATGCAGCAAAATAAAACCTTACTTTATAGCGAATCGAACGACGCAGTAGGAACTGCAATTATCCTATCTTATAAACTGCGATACTACTTTCTGACTCAACATCAAACACCATGTGTGTTTAACAGCTATCTGCGATCATTAGTCTAAGCCTAGAATGGGTCTATATCCCCAAACAGGCAAGATCAACTCGAACTTCACGAGCAACTACAACTCACAGCTTCAGGAACGTCACATCGAAACACGTGACACTGGAAGATTCCGGACGATTGATGAGATTCTGTGAAGGCAACGCAATCCCGCTCAGGGCTGTCATCTGCTCCTCTGACGCAAAACAGAATGCTGTACAGTTTGTAGGCAGCCAGCACGGTAGATCCTTCCGGCTCGAGCAGCCTAAACAAGGATTCATTGTCACAAATCGCCCGAACGCAACCTGACTTGCTGCAGAAACCGACCACGCAAGCACCGTGCACGCTCGCCGAACCGAGCACGCGGCAGTGGGTCGACAAGTGCTCGGCACCGATGAAACATGAGGCACGAACGAGGGTGGACAATTTGCAACCAGCATGCAAAGAGCGAAAGCGACGACACTGCGTCAATGCAGCTCATTCAAGCTGCCCGCTAAAAATTGAGATCATACGGGAACATGAGCATACTTGGTCGAAGTCGTTTTAGGCCAGTTGCGAAAACTGGACCAGTGTTTGGTTTTCTCTAAACAGCTAATGCATATGCAGGGAGATTTTGTGCCGTAAGCCCCCTGGCAAGTTTGCATGAAACAAGGATCACATGAAATTTACCGACAACTGGGAAAGCTGAACCGACAGCAACGAAGTTAATGTGAACAAAGGAGTGGATTTCGTAATTTTTCCAGGCGTGCGTAAATCGTGGCGACACAACTCTAGAGGTTTAACTCTGTAACGTCACAGCGCCTACTTCAGCGTCTGGCGAAGTCTGCGTTCGGCTGGAAACTGTTTGGAAATCACAAACCAGCCTCTGCCTACGACGTGTAGAAGTTGAAATAGCTTGCAGTCGAAAACAGAACTCGTCAAGACGCTGGAGTAGGCGCCGTGTCGTCATGAAATTAAATGCATGCTGCTGAACAACGCACTGGACCGGGGGACTTAAACTCAAAGTGCTCCGTGGGGCCAAATGAGGACTTAAAGTAACGCGAGGGCCCCATTACGACGCTGACGCGAAAATGGCGGGGCATGAACTTCACTTATAATGTCTTGTACTTTTACTTCTTGCGAAAGACATCGTGAGTTTAGACAAATCATTTCTAGCCGTCTCTACGTTCGTTTGAAAGGAACTTTCAATCGCTGGCAGAGTACCGGTAAATGAAGTAACTCAAATGTTAATTATTTCAAAATTCCCAAATAGCATCGCGGGCCGTACAAAACACCCTCGCATGTGGCCCGCGTGTTTGAGACCCCCCTGCATTAGACGCAGTCCGTGTGCATTAGGTTATGCTATTTTCTTTAAGATCTTTTCTTTGTCTCTTCGCCAGCAAATAGCTATAATCATTTTCCTGCAACCAAACGGTGGGAAACTTGCGTGGAAAAAGCAAAAAATAGCCGAGCGCGTGAAATGGACGTCAAGAGTAAGGGCGCGTCCCATCACAACTGCCACAAATTAAGGGATTGCCGCGCAGCATGCCAGGTACGTTTGTTGTTTTTACATCAACGCAAATCGAACTAGAAATATACTTCTACGATCTAATTTTCCAAAAACTTAATGAAATAGTTTTAATCGATTCGCTGTCCGAGATCTTGAAGCAGCACAAACGTACCAGAAGAACACACTCGCTTATTAGGCACAAAGTGTAACGAGACAGCAAATACCTTACAGTACCGTCCGCTCGGCTTGGGACGCTAAGAACAATTTCAATCTGTCGTGTTTTGTCCTCAGCGTGGCCCGGAAGTTCCGTGTCTCTGCTTGCATCTGTCAGAGTCAGTTGCTGTGTCCTGAGAATGGATATTGTGCGGAGCGCTTCCTGTTCGCTTCTGGGAGCATTGACCGACGCGCAACCGAGATAATACACGCCGTTGAATAAAATGCAGTCATCGTCCCCATCAGGCGAATTGTCTAAAAGCGATTTTTATCGCAAAGTCATTAAGTGGATCATCGTATTCAATCGACTGCACATGCGTTGTTCGGATGAAAATCTAACACTTTTAAACCTTCAAAATTGCTTCAAATAACATTTACACACGCATGACTTCACATAACCCATGTTCGGCACAGCAAATGAACGCAATAACAGCACGTACGAGGTATTTCCAGTAACAGTGAATGCGACTTGTCGTTCAGGGCGTTGACTTGATCAGCATCAATGCCAGTACCTGCGCACAGCAAATGGTAGATGTTCATCAATGCTCGCGTAAGATGACCGAAAATGAACCGCCAGGCTTGCTAATGTTTATGGGACCTTTTTTCCGTCCCATGCAATTGCAAATTGCGACTGCCTCATGCCATGCGATTCACACAAAACCAGCAATGCGAAGTAGATTACATCAGGTGGATGTCTCATTAATACCAGGCATTCACAGAGGCGTGGCAAAAGTACCTCAAACACCCAAATTAATGGGGCCAATGACGATTAGTGACATTTTTAGTTGTCCCCTGCAAAGGGCCAACAACCTTAGGTTCCCAGCTTCGTTTCACTACGCCTTGGCGCAGAGCTTCTACGTCTAATACCTACTGTGTTGTGAGCATTTCATAAAATCATTCAACTTACGAAAATTCCTACTATGTGACGATAAATTACTTACGATGGGACATGGGCCGCATTTTTTGAAGTTCACTGTCCTATTCCATCCCACGGGAATCCCATTCCCATGGAAAAGCCTGTGAACGACCCTTTTTTGCTAATATTGCCTTAGAATAATAGCTGGTGACTAAGGGACACAATGTGCAGCTACGAGTAATTTTCTGAAACAAATGAAAAACAAGCAGGCGCGTAGTTGGCCGGATGTTTTGTTCGTTAAGAGCATACTTCATAGAGCTAGCAATCTTGCATATTCTCATTAAGGCCAATAAAGTTGAAGACCCAATAGGCATTTTGCATACTGATAGATCACACAGATCCTGTTACGAACTTTGCAGAAGATTGGACAGTATGTGAACAACGCAATTTTGTTTTATAATGCTTGGAAAATGCATTAAACCTTCACTGCGTGTAGACGAGGCGCCAAGAACAAAATACTAGGTGAGGTGTACTTGATAATTACGAACAAGGAAAACACTGCATCAGGTATTGAGTTGCAAGTTGCTGCAGCTGGTCCACCTGAGAGAGTTTAAACCAGGATTCCAGATGCNTTCATTGTTATTTTTTATACTGTATAACAAGCCAATAATATGAGCAAAACCAAGATTGAATTTAAATGACATCTTTTAACATTTACGTCANAGTGGGAAACTTTACTACCATAGGTAACATCAAGCATCATAGATTAATGCTGAATTTAATTATTATGAATGAGTGGTTTATCTTTTTTTCATTCCATTTACACATGTGGTCGACTTGCTACAAGTACTGTATTTTCAAAAAAGTATTGAAACCATACCAACAAACCCCAAAAACCTGCATTTAAAAACGACAGTGAATTTGTTTGTTTTTTTCAAACATATTCAGTAAAATTATTTTTGCCATAACCAGGAATTTTCAAATAAAACACTGTTTTTCGATCAGTGATTATACACACACATGTGCATGCACCTGTTTATTTGAAAAAATCTGTACATATAACAAAACACGGTGTACTTAGGAAGAATTTTCTTTGCTTAAAAAAACTTCGCATTCCTCAATGAAAAAGTAATTTCAAGTGTGGTTGCACTGCATACATTGTTTCTGTCACACTGTGAATTGGAGTATCTTGAAAATGAGGTTAAAAAGTATGAATTCAAATGTGAGGCAAAATGTCTTTCATTGCCTAGCAATGATTGCCAGCTAATTAGTCCAAGTCCTAAACAAACCGTCTTCTAACAAAGGGTTGAGTAATCCTCAGTGTGCGAGGATATGAACTGCGTGACCTGTAAAACCTTACCTTGCCCTTTCTACAAAAGACACTGGAATCATGCTAGTTACAATGCATACCAGGGAAAAGTAGAGTAAGTTGAGCATGTCGATCAGGAACTTGCAGTTACTGTGTTTAATACACCACCTTGCAAACAAGTCTAACTTGTTACTTCCCAGTTTAGCTGACACATCAGTCAGTACTAGAAACAAGTGTGATGTCAACTCACGCTCACCATGGTCAACAGTGTAGCTTGAGTCAACACTGCTGTTCATTGTCTCCTCAATTTTTTGCTTTAGCTCTGCTTCATTACCATTTCCAGGAATCTGTAACAAAATTGAAGTCAAAGCTACATACAGCAAAACTGCAGTTGCTATCAGCATGACATCCTACAGTAGTGGTGGACAAACTACGGCCCACAGGACAAATCCGGCCTGCCAAGCCATTTCATCCGGCCCGCCAAATCTTTTCAATACTTCAATCAATATTGAAAAATAGAAGCTTGGTGTGGTGGAATATCTCTTTGTTTATCCAGTGTAGCAGTTCACCACTACTACTGATCTTTTCACCTGTATTGTATTTCAAACACAAATTATATATTGACTTGTTTACATGAACTAAGACACAGTAGTGTTCTGTCATGTCTTGCATCAGTTTCTTTTAAAACTTATTTGGTCTTTGGTTTGGTAAAAAAATAGTGTGTGGCCTCTTGTCAGAAAAGTTGGCACGCCACTGGTATAGAACATATATACATACACAAAATTAATAAAACTTTAGGTTTAATTCAAATACAAATATTTAGGAGCTAAGTATTACATTATAATAAAATTGTACACACTGTGATATGATATGAAATAAAGGAACACATGTGGAAATAGAATGGTGTAGCTGTTGGTGCTAGGCTGAACTGCTTCAGTATATCAAGGCTACTGTTAATAAATTAACTTTGTCCTTAATCTTACCTGATGGCACAAATTTGCACATGTCTGGAAATAGTAATAAAACATACAGAGATTATACAGCAAATATTTGGGTACATTTGACATTTGAATTAGAGACAACATACTAAATGTTCTAAAAGCAATTGCATCTTAATCAGTTAGCAGGAAATTAAGAAACTGATTTTTTTCCATATGAATTATTAGTTTGTGGCCACTTGTCTGAGAATTTTTCCCATCACTGTCTTATAAGATATTAAACAAACAGTTACTGTAATTCTTGTGGTAATCAATTACTTCTGCGTTTAATCCTAATCTGCCCAACATTCCCTGTTAGAACACATTTTCAAATTCGTATATCCACAAAATATATTTTGCTTGTTTGTAACATATTCAAAGTTTTCTTGTATTACCATATCCAAGTTCAAATTCATTCAAGCATACCAAAATCTTTTCGTCTGATTCACTTTCAGTTTCATGACATCACAAGCAAAAATACAACAACTTCATTTCCTGCGACAGGACTTAAACTGCCAGAAATGCTTTGTCATGACAACTAAGCTTAGTGTTGCAACCTCTCCGGTGGTGTTGCATTGATTGTGTGATTCACCACGAACAGGATGTGTGTGAAGAACAACACCATACATATATGTGGAGCGAACAAGCAAAAAGAGTGATCGTGGCATGGAAGCTTTGCCGATATTAACTTGTGAACGATTGAACGTAACGACCAGCATCTGCGGAGAGTGATCATGGCATGTAAACTCTATTGTTGCTTGCTGCCACAGTGCGAAGCTTTGCGCAAATGCCACTCGGGATTTCCAATCGCAACACTTAGTCTAGCAAAAAATCTTGGATGTGTTATAAAAATATATTTAAATGTTCCTTTATGGGAAAATTAGGGGATTGTGGCATCAAACACCACAGGGTGTGAGATATGATATAGGCAGTATGCTAAAATGTTTATCCTTGAAAAATCTGCAAAAGGTGAGTGCTGAAGAGGTAATGAAACAAGTCAATAAACATCGCACTTGCTGTTACTGTAGCAGAGTGTTTTTCTCTGGGTTTAGACTTTATAAGCTCCACTCACTTTCCATACCAGTTGAGGTGGATTTCCTAAGCAGCTCTGAATTTTGTTTGGTAGGTGTTGGTTTTCCATCAAAGATTGTTGACATTGTTATCCAAGTTGCCCAACGCAGCATGGGCTGTTTTTGAGTTGGTGTAAAAAAGTGCATATTTCAGTAAAAATATCTCAAAATTTTAGTTGAACCTAACTAAGATTTGGATTAGACAAAGTTTTTTGTTCCCACTGTACAAAGTATCTTGAATCATTTAACTAGCTAAAATGTGATAAACATAGCACTGCTAAAAACAAAATAACAAAATTATGTTGCTGAACATCAGCTGAAAATTAACATACACCATATCTGTTGTTGGGTAAGGGATTGTCACACCTATGAGCCTTTGCTTATTAAAGCACACAAAAACTATTGTGACAAGCTGGTGCATAGACTGCAATCTTCATACATAAGCAAAAAATCACATTAAGACATTCTAAGCAAAATAACTCTGTGTTTGCTGAAATCAGTAATGGTGCAAAGCTTGCAGCTAACATGTCAGTAACTGGCCTGATAGAGCTTGACATATGCTTGCTTCAGTTGCATTGCAAAGTGGCTTGTTGATCATTATCTTAGTATTATTGTGCTTATGGCTACTGCGTAATTTGCAAGTTTCATTGTCCTAGCAGTAACACTTATGTTACTGCACCATATAGATTAACATGATTGGTTAAGGTCACCAAAATTACAGCACCACACAGATCATTGTTGGATATTAGTAATATCATGTTGATAGCAATAAGGAATCTAGGTTTGGAAGGACAAGGCTTAACCCCATTAAATTTTCCACTTTTGGTAACAACATAGATGACATGTAATATGACACCCTGTGCTCTACCTATGAAAAATCCAACACGTGCAAGCACAACTATTCCATACACTTTTGCTTTTGATGCTTGAATTTAGGAACTGTGTATTATATTCTTACCTTATACTCATATTCCAAACATAACTATAAGAACAACCCCATTAACAATGTATGTTGGAAGATGGGTTTTGGTGCCCATAAAAATCTTGTATAAAAATTTGGATAAAGTAAGAAAACGTTTTGATATTTGATTGGTTATAAATAAACATTTAGAGTTCTTGAAACAAACTAAAGTCATTTACCAACATAAGCACCAACAACATGCAAAAGCAGCTACTTTGCAAATGAAATATTTCATTGGTTTACCTTTAGTCCAGTGTCCATTTTTTGAACAACAACAAAATCTGAGGAAAGGTTGTCAGAGGAGGCACTATGTATAGACAGCTGGTCCATCCCAAAAAAATTTTATGAAAGAAAGACCAGCACACATAGGGACTGCTTTAGTACAGTTGCATCTACACATATGATTAACAAAAAAGAAAATACTTTATTGAAATATGACACTATTATTTAATAATAGTAGAACAAGCTTAGCTGCAATGCAAACTTCTGAGGAATCTGCCTGCTTGGTTCTGCTTTCATACTATTGCCATGATTTGAACTTGAACACACTACATAAGTATGAAAACTATGTACTAAATAAGCAGTTTTTTTAAGGAAAATGTTAGGTACCTGGTATGGACCTGATTTTGTCTGATTCTAGGGATCTGATGATAATTTTCTCTGATTCTAGGAACCCGATTTGGGTTCCTAAAACACCTTAAAAAAAACTGAAATATGTATGAAAATGTCATTAGGGTTGTAAAGACTCCTTCTGATCTCATTCACTGCTGCACCAGGGTATTACACCAACTCATGTTGTACATCTGAATAGTCCCATAACTGCCTTGACATCAGTTCTGCTTTTTGTGCTTCAGTGAGACCAGCATTATGGTCATAGTGTTTGTTTGAAACTACACTTCACATGCTTTCTCCCAGTCTTGCTTTGATTTATCACTTTTCCCGCAAGCTTTTGCTTACAATTTACAGCACTAAAGATGTGTAAATTACATGAAATTGATTTTCTAGAAAAATGCTTCAGGATTTGATACGACTGTGCTGACCATGTGGAGACTTACTGCACATCTTATACAACACCCACAGTTAATCAACAGAATTATTCCATAAGCACACAGAGTGACAGTCAGAAACACTTCTTAAATCATATCAAAGTTTCTTTAAGTGTTCGTGCTAATAACATTAGCATATCAAACAAACTCAGCAGTATGACTTCTAGAAAGAAGTGTTAGCTTAGCATACTTCGCTAATCTTATCAAGTGAGCAATTAACAAATAAGCTAAATTCAACTAAAAAAGTTGTGGTCAAAGATTTTAGGCTCTGAACAAGCTTATCAATACAAAGGATGAGGGTTATATTGCTGACATCAATTCTCATGACATTTGCAACTCGATAGAAATTACAGTAGATAGTTTTGATACTAACTAGACCAGACATGGTGGCTTCACACAAGTACATTGTTGGAAATGGAATCGTAATATAACATGTCAAGAGCTCTCTTTGCTCACTCTGGACATGCTTACAACACACTGCACCAAAAGTATAAATTTTATCTGTGAGGAGGTGCACTTGATCTCTGTAGCTTGAGAACTCTGCAATTTCAGGTGTTGCTCTTGAAGGTTGAGCTGCTCATTGTCTTTCATTTCAGCACAGTCCTTTTGCCATGGAGAGCTTTGGTGGGCTTAGTCCCCCAAATTGAAATATGAAACACTATAAATAAGTAGAGTCTTTGTTAATTTTTATAATGTCAAGACCCCTCTGCACAAACATAAAGCCTCCCCTATTGAAGACTTTCTGGCGATGGTTCTGTTTCAACAGTAAAAGGCTCCTGGATCTACGCTGGAAAAGGTTCAGATGTTGAAAAATAATCTTCCATTTTCTTCAAAGATATTCAATCAAGTAACTACCCTCCACATCTGAGATAGGCACGGAATCTATCAGAAAATTTTTATTAGGAAATCAATTTCATGTAACACTACACATCATCACTCATCAGTGCTTACATCTTATTCAAATAGATTTAGATTTGAATAAGATTTAAGGACTGACAATGCGTAGTGTTACATGAAAGTGATTTCCTTTTCAAAATTTGCCAGTAGCTTTGCTTAAACCTCACATGTGGAGAGTAGTCACATCAATTAAACAAGCGAGCCATTCATTGGTTTCCTGATCACCAATTTCATGTTCAACAGCAGAAGTTCTAGTTTTTTAAGTCTTTTTTTTTCATTGAATAACATCTTTTTTAACACTTTGAGAGCTGGGGCACAATATAATCGTAATTTGAAATTGGCCTAAAACTAGCAGTTGTTGGTTGCCTTACCAACGCCATAGCTTCTCTGCCGATTGTGCTAGAGAGCTGTTCAAGGGCTCAAACGGATCAGCCAGTCATCTAGTCTACACTAAAAAAAAATTTTTTTGGTTGGGGATTGCGGATTTTTTATGAGTGACGTCATAAGTGAAGTAGTTTTTGGGTTATTTTGGTTCATGTTACCTGGCCTAGGGCCGAACCGCTTGGCCAAAGTATTTCGCTGAAGTTTTCATTGGAAACTAGGCTCGAGTCCAAGTCTTTTGAGCCTTTGATTGACTTTCTAGTGCTTCTGATTCAAAAGTTATGATCTTAAATAAACAAATCAATTAATTATCTAATTAGTCAAATATTTTTATTTCTCTAGATCAGCGTGGTCCAAACACTGGCACACAGGCCGCATGCGGCCTGCGGACAGTTTTTGTGCAGCCCGCGAACGCTTTCTGTATGCCATGTGATATATTACACAAAATCATAAATGCAGTATTACCCACACAGCCCTTGCAAGACACACATTATTGAAGTGCAGGTCAATATGTAACTATTAGGGGGTAACAATATCTTTTTACAAGTTATGGCGTTACAATAGCTAACATCTAGGCTAGGCTAACACTGCAGTACTCTTTGACCACAAAGCATGTGTTTATTTTTATCCTTATTGCACGCATAGACTCTGTAAACAATTTGAGTTAGATTAAAAGTGTTTTTCAACCGGGATTCTGCGGAACCTTAAGGTTCCGTCGAAACAGACCGAAATTGCCGAGGACGAAATTTCAACCACATTTCTATGCAGTTGTAGCAATGTTTTACAGTATCCTTACTACTATAAATCGTATTGAAACATCTGTTATCCACTGCTTTGACTTATTGCTCCCTTTGTATTTTGTTACATGCGCTAAAGCGTGAATTGCCGTTGTACACAACTCTCTTTTTTCCCTGTAATCTTTGTATTGCATGTGGGACTGAGCTTATCTAGTGTTAGACTAGACTGGCGTTTCTAACTAAAACATGCATTTTAATGGTTTCATGATAAAACATAAATACGACGTTTCTGGTTCATTACAGAAAGCAGGATAGACAATTTGCATAGGGTTCCATGAGCAATGCAAACATTTGCGGAAGGTTCCGCTGCATCAAAATGGTTGAAAAATGCTGGATTAGAAGATGTGCATTGTGGAAGTAATGAAGTGATATTTAGTCAATTATAGCAATTTAACAAAAAATGAGTGTCAAAAAACATGTGTCAGAGAAAAACAGAAAGTTCATTTCTAACTGGGAGCAAACCATAGTGTCTTGTGAGGTTGCAAGTAATATCCATTCCGAAAGAGTTTATTTAAAGAGGCATTACAACACCAAATATGAGAAAACATACGGAAAATACCAAGGAAATCCTAGGGAAGCATTTTGAAATGATTGAAGGGAAACTTGGTCCGCAACCAGGGAGGGGGGCAACCTCCCCCACTTAAGAGACTTTGCACTGAAGATATGCTCCGTGTTCGTAATTTGCAAAAGTGCTTTCTCAATTATGACGCAATTGAAAAGCAACACTCGAAATAGCATGGTGATGAAACCTGCATGCCTGCTTGCGTCTGCCGACTACAGAAATTAAAGCGGACATTAACTTTATAACCAAAAACAAAATATTGTTTTGTTATTTTGTTGGTGTGTTGTGCATCTTTTTTCCAACAGAAAATCTCTATTTTCAGTCGCAAACAAACAGAAAACTTAAAAATTACCCTGGAATAAAAAATTACGTTAGGCGTACAGCAAAAATTAGGTGTAATGGAACAGCAAAGGATTAATTGCAATGAAGTTCTTCTCTTTGCAGCCCGCAAATTTTTCATCAAACCGTAATGTGGCCCTTCATACTCGCAGTCTTGGACCACCCTGCTCTAGATCATAACTTTTGAACACGGAACCCCAGCAAGTCATCCAAAGTATCAACAGACTTGGATTGTAGCCTAGTTTCCAATACAATTTTCAGCGAAATACCACATCTAACGGTTTGGGCTCAGGGCCAGGTGAAGTGGGCCAAGGTGGCCTAAAAGCCATCAACTTATGACATCACTCACTAAAAATCCACATCCCCCCAACCAAAAATTTTTTTTAGTGCAAACTACAAGGCTTTCCGAGTCTTTTGAGCTTTTGACCGGCTTACCGGACCGGAGAAATTCCCGTGCAAAGCCACATGCGATCCAGCTGTTTTCGTGCGAACTGTTTGAATTAACCCATGTACGAAAGTGTTAAAGTGAAAAACCTCTGCAGCCTTGATCTATGGTTTGTTCTTCCCTTGCAGAGAAAGATTGAGTTCATTCAGAAGGTTGAAGATGTCTGCCATTGCCACATAAAAAAAACTTCAATTCACATGGTCCATCACCATCAAATAATGCAACAACTAGTTCCACTGATCTGTGCTCAATAAGTAACATGGCAACTTTAATGACAAGTCCTGCAACATGGGATAGCACTTTTCCCCACAACAACCATCACACATCAGTGTGGAAAACAAGGTAGCCATGCTCTTTTCCAAGTTCATCACAAAATGCTTTAAATAATTGGGAATTCATGGCCTTGCAATGAATGAAATTCGCAGCCATGACTACAGAATCAAGAACACTTTTCAATTCAAGGAGAAGTGTGTTACAAGCCAAGGCATATCTATTTATGAACAGCACAGTGGTTTGATAATATATGAAGAGAAACTTGTTTCATTAGGGCTTAAACCAGATCGATGTCCTATCAATCATAGCAGATGCCTAATCATCCCACTTTATTCGACAGTACTNTTGAATTTTTACAAAGAAGTACATGATTGACAAGATCGAAAATGTCTATAGCTCTAGTTCTCTCCATATATCTTGGNAAAATAAAAACTCATCCACAATCATGTTCNCTTTAACAAATTCAATGCATGCCACAAATTGGCTAATTGACTTGATATCCATTGGTTAATCAAATTGAAAACTTATTCTACATCAGCTTTCTTGGATTTGAACAAAAAGCTGACTCAAAATATCACTGGTTATCTTTGTAACCTGTTTATTTACAATGTCATCCAACAAGGGAACTGAGTCTATCAGTGCTATTTTTACCGCCAAATAATAGCAGTGCCATTTCTATTGCACTTGGCTTAATGATTTTGTCACTTGTGCTATCATCAAAGAAACTTCATAGGAAGCGCACAGGGTTTAGTGAGAAGTAAGACAGAAGCCTAATGCAGGGAGCGCTCGCCTTATATCATAACAAGCTCTTTTTGCTATGAATGTTTCAACTAAGTCCATGTTCTCTTCATGCAACTTAAGGTTTCAAGGAATCATTGCCCAAAAAGTATTTGAGCACTGTCCAGTTTATCACAACCAATAACTTATTGTGAAACCACACTGAATGTAAGAATTCTCCCAGAAACTACAGCCATCATTTATTAAAAATGAATATTACCTGTGGAAGAGAGAACAAATACTATTTGAAAAGTCTGATTAAACTGCAAAAGTAGCTATATCACACTAATTCACTTTCATGATAGTCACATTTAAATGTAGAAATAATGTAACAATGAAAGAAAACAGGTATATATAGTAATTGCCTTAAATTCTTACTACACTGTAATTGCTCAGGTTGAAAAATTCTAACCAGGTCAGTAGCAACTGGCTATTAGATACCTGCAAGCTGCTGGGAGAAAATATCACACTCTAGTAGTNTGCCAATACCTGAACTTTTCTGTTTTTTCCTGTCATGCAGTGGGCTTNTGGGTGGCAGCTAGAAGAGTAAGTGCTGCAGCAGTAACTCAAATACTTAACACTCATATGCTTTATCAAGTCTTGTCTCTCATTCAGTATGTTAGATGATCAGTTTAATATTTAACCATCAAATACAGAAACAACTACTGGGATGATAATTCGCTTCTCATAGTTAGCTGCAACATTCTATCAGAATTATCTGTACTGCCATCAGTTTTCTACTACTTCAATGCTACTGCCTGAATTTGCATAATTGCATTCTTGCTGACCCAAGACTCACCACATGGCTCTACCTTCAGTAGACTCCTAACCAATTTCTTATTTTCTAAATCTGCCAAGCAAAAAAACAGTCTATTATAAACCATCTAAACAAGTATAGCAGTAGCATACTTTTCTGACAGTGTCTAAACAGCCGTATCTGGTTTTCGCCAAGTGAAAAGACTAAAACTGTATCAAGCAAAATTGCTGACCTCTACAAAATATGTGACCACTTATTGTATGTCAGTTGCTTCTCAGAGCAAAGGATTAAAGTAGCTAATATTTTATAACCCTGAACGTAAACCCCTAAAACCAAACCTTAACCATCAACCCTAACTCAACTGTAAACCTCAACACTAAACCGGTAAACACTAGCACTAAACCCTAACCTTAAACGATAACCCTAAAAGTAATTTAACACCTCAAGATTATACTAGTTCTGCTTTTCTAAAGTTTGTAAGAATGTACAATAGCGGGTCCAAATCTTTCAATATATAATCTTGTGTGAGAACATGAAAAGTGTCTTGTTCACTATCGAAAAAAGTAATATACTGTATAACCGAAGTGTGACTTGAACCGGCAATCCCTTGTATAGTGGCACTAGTCACTTACCACTCGACTACCATGTTGACTGCGATGTGAACATCTCTAATTTAGTTTTTTATTNATCACAAAACCAGATTCTACATACGTTTTTTTAGTCTTTTCAGGGCGAAAACTGGATATGGTTGTTTAGGCACTACCTACGTTTCCTGCTCTCTTGTACCATAACATTTAGTAAAAAACTAAAAATGACAGCCTATTGCAACAGACTAAAACAATTTTCTCAGAACTAGAATGATGTAATATTGTGTATGTCTGACTAGATAACATGATAATACCATTAAGATTAATAGTTTTATACTTAATGAGAATTCCTGCAATTGTTTCCTGTCCTATGGACTTTTTACTAACATTCTACAAATATGTGTATAGCCTAGGTAATTATTTCAGTGTGTTGGTAGTTGCTACATGTGTTGTTATAACAATAAGGACATTTGCATGTGACTATCAATGACACAATCCTAACAGCATACCAAATGATATAGGTACCCAGGTGTATCCAGGGGGTTTGTTTGGCTGTTATTACAGGCCCCCTTGTACCATAAGTACTCAGCATTAACACTGATCAAATACCAGACGCTGCCACCGCAGGTCACTAACGCTGGTGGCTTGGAACATGCAACCGCATTTCCTAACTAAAGTTGCATAGTATTATTTATGAAACAACATCGCTGCCTGGTTGAATTAGCACTTGCGGAATGACATGAAACAATCCTCATTTTGATCAATCTAAATTGATATTGCATCGAATCCATGTGTTTCAGAATCTGTTGCTCTGCCACTGCCAGACACATGCAGAGCTCTTTTATGATATATCTCTTCATGGTGTGAGACAGTCTCAAATTGCGATTGTTTGGTTTTGCAATTTAGGCCTAAATTTTATCTGATATTTAAGTCT
>JGI24158J21664_10001424_pt1 | contig 26952 bp, 10 predicted proteins | sample Ectturendosymbi3_FD_21664 | JGI IMG/M metagenome (IMG submission 21664) | reverse complement strand
TTGTAAGTACAGGAGTGAATGGGAGATGACTTTCGTATGGGTGCAGAAAGCTGTTAATGGATCAGTATGCAAACTTTGGCACCATTGTACCCAAAGTGTGCCATCTCACAAACCGTGAAAAGTCAGAGAAGCATCTATGATGAGCTCCAACACAAGGCCAGCAAGACTTAATCCAAATTTCGAAGAAAATTTCTAATGATATTCTTGTAATTTGGATGTTCCTATGTGACAAAGAAATAGCAATGCCACAAACAAAATTTGGCCTTTATCTGGCCTTGAAATAATCGGTTTGGCTTTTTGCTGGCCTCTTTTCAGCACTGTTTAGCTTTTTATTGAAATTTTCATCTGGCAACCCTATATGGAACGTCCGGGCACTCAGTCACAAAGTAAGTAGGGGTTGTAGTGTTCAAAGAAGGACGAATATAAACAATCTGACTGCATCAAGCGCGCAACCTTGCATTGCTGGACTTTTTCCATCGTTCAAGAAACAGGTACACATTTTTTCGCAATAAGGCCTCAAAGGTATGAATGTTACAGTGAACCTGATGACTACCAACACTTGTTCGCCACGGAAGGTGTACAGAGCCCTGCAACCAAAGTTATGGGCCACATGCAATCTGTGGATGTATGTCTTCCTGAAATCACATCATAATTGTGATGCATACATGGATGTACAGAAGGAACGAAAAAGTACATTTTTCACTGCATTCGAAAAATCAGGAAAAAGAGGCTCGCAGCTTGTTTGCTGCACAATATTGATATTGCAGTTGTCTCTAAAAGTGTTTGTCATCTGAAAGCTCAACATCTAATACAATTACCAAATATTTGTAGTGGAAAATTGATTTTACTCTTTGTACACCAGTGTCAGCAACAGGATGACCATTCTTTTTACAGTCTTAGCCTTAAACGTCATACAAACAGTATTGCTGTAGTTGAAAATAATTCCATGCGATTTTGTGTATGCCTGAAACACATCTAGTATACTTTGCAACCCAAGTACACTTGGACAAAACACTCAGCAAACATCAAGTGGTTCAACAGGACTTCACCAGTATACCACCCAGCTTTGACGCTGTGAAGTTCAAGAGATAAATCATCTAAATATACAGAAAACAAGTATAGATTTAATACTCCCCAAGAAGGTTCGGAGAAATTCATATGTATAAAATATTTGAATTGAATAATGTATAAAATATTTTTCCCTTCTGTTGCTAACCCTAAATGTACCACTTGCGATAGGCAAATGTACCACTAGGGGTACATGTACCCCAGTTTGGGAACCCCTGCTTTAGAGATTCTGGAATCTTTAATTTGAATCCAGAATATCGAATCCTTTTCCAGAATAACTTGTTAGGAGCAAAATGAGCTGATCACACAGTGGTTTAGAAAGCTGATCAGTGATCACACAACCTGTTAATTACTGTATTTTTTGTACCATTAGGCACACCGGATTATAAAGCACAGCATCAAAATTGAATGCTAGCTGTTCTTTTTTTCATACATGGATTAAAAGGCACATTAAATGAAGGCACACTGGATTAAAAGGCACATTAAATGAAGCAAAACTCAGATAACACATAATTGAGTTTAATCGGACATATTAAACTCCCTTGGATTACCACACATATGAGGGAGTTAAACTTTTCACACATGCCTAATCCACTAGACACAAATCAAATAAAGTTGTGCATAGGTTTGATTTGGTGTGTGCCAATATAGTCAGGAGCCTGGTGGAGTAATATGATCTGTGGTATGTGCCACAGCTATTCTATAGGCTGTACATTGCAATTGTTGTTGGTTTATTACATAACACGATGGTTTGTTTACAATAAAATCGCATCTAGCAATTGAATAAATAGCATCATTTACCACATAAAATTGGTTCTAGACGAGAAAGCACAACCAGATCCATACATTAAGTGCACCGCATTATACGCCGCACTTTTGATTTTTGAGAAAATTAAAGGATTTTCAGTATGCCTTATGGTCCAAAAAATACGGTAGCTTGTCATGTCACTACGCAGTGCTGTGAGCTTGAGTGTTTCTTTCACTTTCTCAGGAGCGTAAAGAGTGACACTGAAAACTTAATGAAATCATTTGTTTTGTTGACTTCGCATTTATTTAATCCATATTTATTTGGAATCAAATATTCGGAAAAACTCAGATTTTTGGATCCAAATATAAATTCAAATCCACTGGATTTGATATTCCATTATATGCATCCTTAAATGCAGGTATAAAACATGGTGTTTATGGGAATTAATTAAATTATGCAAGTCCTAACCCTGACCATGCAGTTATAAGCTAAGCTTGATACCTGGTTGAATATTGTTTGTCTGAATTCCTGTTTTTGAAATTTGTATGATTCCCTTCTTGTGCATAGTCCCCTGTTCATTTCCTTAAAACTACATTTGTGGTCAATTGCTATTGGTTTCTTTAGTCTTTTTCTTTAATTTTTAAAGCTAAGATTTTTATTGAAATCATAAAATCCTTTACATTTGCTACCATGCGTAATGTGTATTTTTATGAACCTTGCACTGCACATTGGATATTTTTTGCAAATATTTAAATTTTCATCACTAATCCAGCTTTTGATGAAGTCAGTGTGTACTATCATGCTTTTCATCAGTGTGCCATACCTGGGTTGGATTCAGAAGCAAAATTTGTTGGCCATTGAAAAGATCATTCGTTTGTTACAGCTGCACATGGCATCAGTTACACAAGATTATTTCAGGCCTTCTGTGGCATTTGAACAGTTTCTCAAAGGTTTAACAGCTCCAATAATGAGGTTTTATAAAGAGATTGGCTTGTGCCTATACATCTGCTGTAAATGCCTATTTTCTCTTTGAATGCTTTATTTCTTGTTTTGTGCTTTCTCCTGAATACTTCCATTAACTGCAGGGGCTTTGTAAGGTTTTGTCATTGCTACACCACTCCTTGACTAAAGCTGTTTGAAGTGTAGATTTTTATAAATTTAACATTTTCTAGCAAAAAATTTGTATTGTTGAATGCAATGGGTGGGTTGTTTTCAAAGAAAAAACCTGTCAGTAAAGTAACAGAGCAAGATAAAGCAATTTTGGCGCTGAAAAAACAACGAGACCAACTTCAAATTTATCAAAAAAAAATTGAAAATGAGCAGGAAAAGCTCCGTGAACTGGCAAAACGTTGTCTTAAAAATGGAGAAAAAGAAAAAGCAAAGCTACTTCTCAAAAAGAAGCGTCGTCAAGAAAGTTTAATGAAACAAACAGATCAGCAAATTGAAAATTTGGAGGTAATGGTGAATGACATTGAATTCACTCAGATGGAAATGAATGTGATGGAAGGTTTAAAAACTGGAAATGAAGCCCTTAAAAATATTCATAAAATAATGTCATACGAGGATGTGGAGCAAATTCTTGAAGAAACAAAAGAAGGTATCGAATACCAGAGAGAATTGGATGAACTGCTGGCTGGATCATTGACACCAGAAGATGAAGCATCAGTTTTAGCTGAATTGGATGAACTACTTGGAGTAGGTGAAAATGATTTGGATCTTCCAGAAGTGCCCACAGATGAACCTTTACCACAACAAAAAGAACCACAACAAGAGAAACAATTTGAAAGGCAAGAAAAAGTCATGCTTGCTGCCAGCTAATGGTTTTGCAAAAGTTTGAAATGTCACCAAAAGAAGTGTGTACTACAGACAGTACATACTGCTAAGTACTTAATCAGTGTTGGTTCTGAAGGTTATGAAAATTGATAGATTTTCAAAAATTGTAATGATATGTTAGCCATCTATAGGAAAATCTATCAAAGTACTCAAATGTGTGACACAGCTTTAATTAAACAAATGTGATTTGCAGGGTAGTGTTTACTCAACTCTTTTGTGAAGATTAATCTGTACAATCATGTGTTCAACAAATATCATATTTGCTGAATTCAGAAAATCTTGATATTTTCTATGTTGTAATATTGTTGGGGAAACAATTGTTGTTTTTGCTGATATTTCTTATGCTTATAATTGATATTTCCCTATTTCTCCCTAATTGTTTTCGTTTGAAGCTTTGACAAGGGCTGTTTTGCTTGTGCTGTCTTTTGAAGCACATTAAAGTTATTTGATCAAAGTTCATGCTCTGCCCCTGTTATGGGTACAATTTTTTGGTTAAGATGTCAAATGTAGAATTTGTTTACCAAATAGATACTTCATGCTATACGTAAACCACTAGTCGGCAGGCTTTCCTTGGATATGCATTTTATCTTCCTCTGTCATATTCATCAAATGTGTTATTATGTTTGTTTCAACATCACAATATATATAATCTTTTGAGCTGTTGGAAACATTAAAGAAGGCCCCTTGCAAACTTTTGTAGTGATTAACTTTTGCACAGGTTTAAGCTCACCTAAGACCTTTAATATGGCTCTTGTTAGATGCATGCTGGTAAACACCTCATACCAGTGGTTCTCAAACTTTCATGAGCCCCCTTCTAAGTTTAACTGGTGAATACTTAAATCATGACACTTGGGTTATGCAATATCATAGCAAAGCTACCTCGTGAAGGCCTCTGCTTGTGGGCCCCAGAGAATCGCTCCATGGCCCCCAAGGGGAGCCGAGGGCCCCATTTGAGAAATCCTGCCTCATACTTTAAATTTATTTACAACATTTAAACAACTTGTAATGAGTTGGCCCAAACAAGATTTCCATCTGTTGATTGCTATTGGGCTGGTATTCCATGCATAGATGTAACAATGAAGTTACTAGCACTAAATATCAACTCAATTTATTCAAACCTTGGCGAATTACCGTAGCATTTTGTTATAGCATGTGTAATATCTAGGCCAGTGGTTTTCAACCTTTCATGGTTTGTGGCCCCCTTCCAAAGACTCTCAACACCTGTGTCCCCCTGCTCATCAATAGGGTTTTGCAATATCACGGCAGAGCTATTTAGTAAAGGCCTCTGCTCGTGGCCTCCGGAGAACCGCTCTGTGGGCCCGGTTGAGAAGCCCAGATAATAGGCTATGCTAATTCACTTTTGCTCTGATGCTGTGAGAAAATTATCAGCTTTAGTTGGTACGTGTTGCAAAAGTTACATCTATCCCCACTTTCTGTTATTGGTTGCAAAAGGTGTTTGTGGACTGTCAGCAGAACGTATGACATCTATCATAAAATGGCTTTTGCAATCGAAATGTTCTGCTTGCTGTGTTAAAATTTTTACATCTTTATTCGTCTACCCTCTTGTGCAGTGAGGATGTGTCTGTATGTTTATCATTTTTCTGTTCAGGTGTCATGTCTCAGTTTGTTGATATTACAAATGTAGCAACTTGTGAGATGGAAATAGGCAGCGGTCATCGTGATAATGCTGTAAAAAGCAACAACACACCAAACGTTGATGGCCCCATCGCTGTCAGAACAAGACGGTCATGCAGTGGCGAACGAACAAGTCCTGGCTCTCCAAACATTCTCAAGAAAAGGAGGCGGTCTTCAATAAAGCGGAAATCTCTCGCTGAAACCATTAAATCTGTTGCTGGTTCTATCAGTGACAGCGTGCGCGGTTCGAGCCCTGCTCGTGATGACGCTTTAGGCAACGAAATTGTACAGACTTCTCTACACAGCCGTGCACTTTCAACCGATGCGCCTTCGTCATCAACACATCCACAGTCCCCGTGTACGTCAAGGAACATTTTGGAAACAGTAACTGAGAATGATTTGTTGCAGTACACTGAAGACGACAAGTTTGTTCTGCGCCATTGCTCCATCCTGCAGACCGAAGCTGCAAAATGGACACAACTGCTGCAAAAGCACAGAGACGCTGAAGCTACGGCCGACAAGTTCCCGCAGAGCAACGAAAGTCCAGAACACAGGAAATGCGTGGAGAGCACGCTGGACTACGACCAGGTTGCGTCTAGAATTAAGAATATTGACCGGAGGCTGATCAAAGCTGTAAAGATGACATCAAGAGCTGTCAAAATCATGCAAACGGTGATAGATCACAAGAACACAGGTAACCTCGCTCATTGTGATCAGGTGAACGACGACACCCAGGTTCACGATCCTCGCGACCTACTGGAAAAAATTGCACGACTGGACAGCATGTCTAACTCTGTTGGAAACGGTGCGGTGTCATAGCATTTGGTATCAAACGCTGATGTACCGCGGTTGCTCACAATACCTTATTTTGAAAAGAAATCCAACCTTATTGCTGGTAAAATCCACGCTCCACGTGCAAAACTGGAGTGCAAACTGAGGTTGGATGAACCGTATCGCTATAATGGGTATGTTAAAGTGAAATTCCGTGACTTGCGATGACCAACCGTTCAAAGCGAAGCTATCGACCGTGTGTCGTCATAGTGGACGAATGCTACGACCGAAAAAATGCCGTTATATAGCTGGCAATTGACATTCTACCAACTCGCGATTTTCAAGCACGTTAAAGATACCGCATTCACAAAATCGTAGATCATAGAAAAATATATTGTGCGTTTTATAGTATTTTTTACTAAAGTATATGTTTGCATCGGCTATAGCAATGTACCTTTGCTACCTACATTGGTTCGTTTCCGGTGTCGAGCGAAATTTCTGACTTCACGCCATGTGCGCGTGCACAGAGTAATAATATTCTACAAAGCAAATACGCTGAGAAACTGATGATTAGGGTTTGGTGCTTAAGTGGATCGGGTTAGGGTAAGATAACTAAGTCCAATATTGTTCTGTGATTATAGTTATTCCCGTGCTATAGCTTGTGGGTATCTAACATCTAACCAAAAAAATTTATTAACACAACACACATCAAATAAGTAATCGCCAAACTTGGAGAAGCAAAATAACTGACAACGGCAGGTCAGAAATTGCGCTTGACACCGGAAACAGAGTGTGCCAGGAGAGTTTAAAAAGAAGTAGCTCTGTTACCAAGCTCTCAGAATTTCCTCTGTCCCCGGTGTCGAGGTTTCTTAGCCTCAAGAGTGAAGTGTGAATAAATGATAAAACTACATCTTAATCTCGTGCTCCTTGTCATGCGTTATCAAATTTTACTGAAATACTCGCAGATATTTTCTGTGCACGTCATTCCATACCTGTGTAACAAAAAAGCATGTCCTTCATAAATCATTCGTACTTTTCGGTATCAATACCTCTACTCTTGGGGTAAGAAAGGCTTATCGATAAACGCATAATCATTACTGAAATGTACTCTGATTTGCCACACAGGTAGAATGAGATTGTTCCATGGGTCGTATACGGTCCGCCCACCGAATTTTAAAAGCTTAGCAACTGTTTGTGGCCACATGTTGATTCATTGTCTGTCTGCATTATTGGACAAAATATTGGTGAAAAACAAACAGATCCATCTTCTTTTCAGTTTAGTTTCATTACACTTGCTTCTATGCGCTTTTCAGGGCCTGTAGGGGCCCATCTCCGCTTGGTGTGTCCAACTTCCGCTATACATAATTGAAAGCCCTTTTCACGAAGTGCCTCTCGAGTCTAGAACGTTCACAACCACTATATCGTACATGAGCACAGCTGTATTGTACTAACGAGCAGTGAAAACAAATGGTACAGAAAGCAAAAGTGATTACATATTGCCTTAGGTCGATTAGGAGACCACTCGCAACGCACGTAAAGGTAATGTGCTCACAAATATTAAATGAAACAATAAGAACAGCGCAACCGTAAAAAAGCTAAAATTGTCATTTAAGGTAATACTCTAAAAACACTAACAACTGCGAAGACCAATGCAGTACACCAACAACGGGAGCAAAACAAAAAACATCCAAGTCTCTTAAGTACAAGGAACCTATGCCATTTTAAACTCTTGTTTTAACGTTACCCTCAACAATAATTTCATACATAGAGATGGTAGGGCGCGAGACAGTAACACGAGATGGTAGGGCGCGAGACAGTAAAGCAAAAGTGCGAACCAGGATCACAGAAAATGAGATGAAGCATACTGACCAAATAAATACGACCGGTACTCATGTACCCATTTGAAAAATGCTGTTTTTTCTGCTACTTGTGTTTCGTGGTTACCACCAACTGTTAATTTGAAACAAATGGAGTCCTGGTGATTACTTCTCATTCGTTTATTTGGCGACGTTTCGCCCACCTGTCCACGTAGGCTTCATGAGAGCATTGTTTCTCAGCACCTCACAGGCAACAAAAACAGTGGGCGATGTGAAGTACAACGACAAACGGTTACTACTTTTGCATATAAGGTGTTTAAGACATAGGAAGCCTACTTGAATAGGTGGGCGAAACGTTGGCAATAAAAGTAATCATCAGAAAAGAGACTCCATTTCCTTGGTTTCCATTTGTTTTGCAATTTAACCGTAATGTAAGAAACAAGCCTTTTTAGCATTCCTGCATACGCATTACACATGATCAACGGCATGAATTCAAACTGATTTTACCCTTAAAGATATTCAAGCAATAGCACAAATTTGAACACCACAGGCTGCATTCGTACAAACTCTATCTCAAATTAGGGCCTATTCAAACGTCTTTCAAGCAACAAATTTCTGAACGAGACTAATAATCCATTTTAGAGCCTATGTACCAGATGCGTGATTTTAGGGACTTATCAGCCCTACAGAAAACATCGGTCGTCGTAAGTGCCGATTGTTAAACAATCACGTGAACTTTCACCTGTTTGCAATCAAATTACGAAATTGTAGCAAAATTCAAACAAAAAATGCATCGGATTTAACCATAGTTCATGATCCGAACGGTTCTTGCTTGGACCTGTGGTATCCGAATGGCACCGGCGTATTATTGTCGACAGGAGTCGCTGCAATGGCAAGCCTGGGACCCATACCGTTCGTAAGTGCATTGTACTTCGAATTGTTGCCGGCGTGGCCAGTGAGAGCCATGTTGCGCAATCTCGGAATTTCCGCGAAAGGAAGATAATCCTCGCCTTAAAAAATCCGCCGATCGTTACCATCGAAGCAGTTTTACGTTGCGCGACGGCATCACAATCATCAGCGGAACTAAATTCATCGAAATTACTTTGAAATGATACTTATTTTTGATACCTTTTTACATCACTGCTGTGCTGCGCCATAAAATTAATTGCCATTTTCACTTCTACAAATAAACTACTCGTATTTCTTGCAAATAACTGAAATAAAAACAAATGGATCAATCAAACAGTCATAACGCCAAAACTACATTCAGTCCGATGCTATCGCTGCGAGAAACTCATTTTTTCCCAAAATATACAGTACTAGGTTTCGGCAAGTTCTTTTAATCTCTGCAATTTTCCATGTGGAAAAAAATTATGTCATCGAAACCAACAAATTGACACTGCTAAGCCAAGCTATGCGCGTACGCCATGCATAGCTTGTTGCGAAACTTTGCACATCAGCATGTAACCCAAGGTTTTTCTAAGCAGACATCCTGACAACATAGTTCGATGTGTAGAGCATTATACTTCTACAGCTTTGTTCGATATCCTGATTGAATACACTTCGCTATTGAAAGTGAGATGGTCCTTTACCACAATATATATTAACCGATAGGCTATTAGTCTAGGCTACCACGACGAATAGGTTTATTCCTGAAAAATGCCGTTACATCAACAATGCTATGCCAACACTGCCAACGTCTACCTTGGGGAAGACCTTTTTGTGTTCTGGTCTGATCAGTGTCGAAAAACGTTTGGTGCTCCTCCCAATGTCGATCGCAGGCAGCACACAAAAAGTTGGACTGGAATTTGCCGCACCTTCAAAACATAAAAAATTGCCAAAACTCGGCACACCAAGAACCCGCTTGTTTGATTGTATACGCTGCACGGCGGAGAGGAATAGAGAAAAAGACACAGCAGCGATACGCAGGGCCACAAAGCGGTGCAAACATGACATCCGAGATGTGCGTGACGCTGCAATGCGAAACTTGTGGCCAAGCGATGGCTGTTCGTTCGCCCGATTCCCATTATCTTGGTACTGTGGTCCTGCAGGGTGTTTTGAAAAAAGACAAAGCGTTGGGTGATTTCTACTACGTTTTCGTCTAACCATACGTCAGTCCTGGCCTTCACACAGAAAAGATACCCTAAAGCGACGGTCGGCAGAGGCCATGAGTTCACGCACACTAGCTTCAAAAGTCTATTTCGCCAAATTTGGAACCGAGTGGAAGAAAAAGTGAAAGAGTGGTATCTGCGAGAGCGAACAGTCGTAAAAATATACGCATGATATTCTCAACGCTTCAAACAAACTAATGAAAATACGAAAATAAAAAAATACTCTCCTGAGAAAACAAGAGTTTTGTGGAGATTTTTTTTGTTGGATCGCACGAAATGCGACAGATTTATTGACAATTGGTGGTCGACCTAAGCCTGGATATTAACGCCTCTTGTCTACATGGTTCCCGCAGCACTTCCGCACGCCTGGCAAGAAGGCCACAGTACCAATTTACAAAGTTTTAGCCCGGTCGAGATTCGAACTCCAGACCTACCAGCACCTAAGTGGACGCACTTACCACCAGGCCACGGGCTGGTGGAGATTGTTCAGGCGTTCTTAGTGCGCGATCCAAAGTAACGACCAACAATTAAGAACTTACGCCTCTGATGTTTGAAAGATCCATTTTTTTAAATTATTTGATGCTACATCACATTTTACATATGTTATTTACATGAAATGCAACTGAGTTTTTTATGAGCTGCCTTACCTAACTTGTAACACTTGATCAAACCCTTAAAGTAAATGTCAAGCACACTAACTCCAAAAATATATTTTGTCAACTTTGAAACTGAATGGCAGCAAAGTTATAAGACTCGTATCGGCGGAGAGCAAGCACTTGAAAAAGTAAGCGCATGATGCTCTCAACGTTTCAAGCAAATCAGTTAGCAGCAAATTCTTGACGTTTGACATCGATCAACTCTTGCAGGAGCTCGTGCTAACAAACTCCACCTACCTGCATTCCGTAGCGTTGCACTGCCGCAATCCGGAAGGAGAATGCTCAGTATGCGGGTGCTTGCACCTGCAACAGCATTTCGAGGTACTCTCGTCAAAACCTCAACATTTACAAGCAAATAATCAGCCAGGCACACATTAGCATAACATTTGTAGGACAATATTTTCTTTATTCAGCCTGTTTCCACCAATGCTGCATGAAGCAAAAATGTATACGTTGGTTGCACACTACAGACTCGATCCAGAGAATCATTTGTCGGACAAGAGGTTGATTGCAGCACGCAACAAAGTAAAAAAAAAGTAGACACTTTCGTGACACTTATGACGTAAAACTTTCGTGAAGTTAACGGTATGATCTCAAAACATTAACCACGTCGTCACCGGATTAACAGAATGGACAGCAGTGTTCCCTCTAAGGTGCGCAGTGCCACCAGACACTTTGCACAGTGCTATCTCATTCTTGCGCGCTTCCAAGATTCTAAATTTAATATGGTATATACTGTATATATTGCATAGCGATATTTTAACGCTGGAAACGCTTCACTATTTGTGTGTCTACATGGTTGCGCAATTTCACACGCTTCGTGCGCAACAAAACAAACATTTTCTCAGTGTAGAATGTTCGTAGTGGGAACACTGTTGGACAGTCAACTGACCAGGAGTTTATTACCTGCATTTCGCCTTCCATGTGCTCGGATCGTAACCGCGCCTACGCTGCAACCAGAACTCGCCGACATCTTCAGGGCGCGACGGCACGAAAGCGAACGCTCTGCATCTGCATTCAGGAATCGCGCACGGGACTTGCGACTTGACACCTGCGGCAAGTCAACGTCGAGATCAGATATGAAAGAAAGCGTCGCAAGTTACATTTTTCGTTTGGTGCTTTGCAAATATCGCTTACATAACTGATAGCATTTCTCACAAACTAATTTTGTGGGCAAGCTTGATTACACGTTTCACTCGTGTTGCTTTGTTTCGTCGCTCTTTGTCAAAATCACCATCAGAGCTCGAAAAAACGGAGTCCCATAGGGAAATGTCCGCAGTTAAAAAGTACTATCGTAAAATTCAGTTCAGGAGGAAAGACATGAAGCCAACGAATGCGTAACAAGTGTATGAAAAGAAACTTTGCAACAGTTCAGCGATATAATCATCTAGAACAGGGGTGGGGAACCTTAGGGCCAAATGCGGTCCGCGTGAACATTTAACATGGCCCGCATCAGAATTTTCGTTACCCGAGTGAGAACACAACATCACGTCAAAACGTCATGACAAGCAGACATGTAGAGAGTAAGTCAAGAAAAGTCTCTCTCGCTCCTTGACATATTTTTTTCCTTTGCAAGATAAAGGTTGAATCTTGACGCAAAACTAATTACCTTTCCGGCCGGCCAGCGATATTCCACAATTCATGCGGCCCGTGACAGTAAATAGGTTCCCCATCCCTCATCGAGAAGAATTCGTTGGTGAAGATACAAAAATTCAAATGATTAAAGTGTACAAAACAAACATTCTACAACCAGAATAACCGTTATTGATCTAGAAACGATTTGAACTTGACCATATACGGGGCAATATAGATAGACCGTTTTTGCGTACGCGTCGGGCCACAATCTCGATTGCATCACACCCTACGCTAGATAGGCAATGAGCTGTAAGCAGGAACACCGAGCATTCACGAGGCGGTCGAAACGCACAAGCATTGTCACCGTTTCGGTTTAGGGACGGTAAACAAGAAGAGGTCTTCGGTGTGAAATTCGATTCAACATCGCGATGTTGTCGAACTAACCTTGATACTTGCTATGTTCCGCTAACGTGTGACCGCAGAAGCACTTGCTGGCATCCCCGACCCGGACACAATCCCATGTATATTCTGGACAACGCCATCCTATATATAGCCCTGACGATAAAATGAAAAAGATTAGCGACACAGGCGGTTTCGATCGAAAAAATGCGAAAAAACGAGCCTCAAAACAAATATTGAAAAAAGGAAAGGCAACACAAGGAAAATAACGTCGCCCGTCAGACGCTCTGGACTGTTTAGATTAGGAAGAAGTGTTTAAAGTCAGGCCAGATCTGGAACGATTTTAGCATTATAAACTATTGGGCGCTAGTGAAATGTGAAAAAAAGGTTAACATTGCAATGAAGCTACCGGCAAACATCGATATCAGTAGTAAACCAATGTTTTGGACGGTGCACAACAAAAACAGTTTTGGAGTTCGGAGGTTCGGGTCATAATGCTGGTAAAGCAACTGCTAGTACCGTTGTCTTGTTTTCACTAACCACTGAACATCACACAAGAAGGACTAGATTCATGAAAATTCTGCTTGTTCAAATGTGACGATGCAATTTATACTTGAAAGGTCTCAGTGCAACACGCATAATCAACAATTGTGGCCTAGATCTGCGGTATAAAACAACAGCTCAAACCAGATTGCATTGCATGAATAGCAGCTTCTGTTTCTGGTTCAAACAATTTCTTCACCCGCTGTCCGAACTTTTCTTTGTGCATTGCCTCGGCAACAGATACCACATCTCCTTTCTTGGCTGGAACGATTGGTTTTATAGTGTAATCTAAAAGAAGCACAGTCAAAGTTATGACTTTGCAAACGTGAACATACAACGCGACTGCAAGGGGGAGGAATGTGTAGAAGTTGAGAATTTTACCTCCAAAAGTAAGCGTCATACCTATTTTAAAAGCTCATTGTACATGAACAAAATTACATCCTAGTCACAGCAAATACGTTTATCAAACATAACATCGACTTGTAGTTACCAGAGTAAAGAAAAGCTGTAACCCTGATCAGCGCAATCAACATTTGTTATAGGATCAGTAATCGAGAACAAAGCATACACATACGATATGGCTCTTGCGGCGGAAGAAGTACTTTGGAAAAGTATTAAAACAATTTTGAAAACTGCTTTCCCTAGGTTTGGTCTTGAACAAGGGTCTCCAAACTCCGGCCCGCGAAGGCATTTCACCCGGCCGTAAAGACACTTGATCAATAACGAAAAGATAACATATTTACGCAAAATGTGTTGATTTGTAGAATGCAACATATCCCGAAACAATGACATTACGTTAGACAGCCACGTGAATGTCAGTTGGCTAAGTATAACTGCGCTGCAGGCTGGCCTAACCTTAGCTGATATGTTGCCGCAACCTGAGTTCTATTCGGTACATTCCATCTGAAGCCAAATTTTCCGACTATGCCAAAATCAAAGAAGTAATTTCACCGTTCTCTTCAATAAATGTACTTTTATTATTAAACACCCACGTTTTGACAAGCTCTTACTTCGGACCGGGAGTTTATATTCGGCCCGCGAACTGTTGTGTAATAACTTATGTGGCCCTCGGACAAAAATATTTGGAGGCTCCTGGCCTAGAGCAGTGTTCCGCAACTGGTGTTCCGCATTGTAACTGTAACCTGAATATACTTTTATAAATAAACAAGGCCTTTTTGAATTTATTTTCGTCGGCAATTAACGGCCAGAAAATCAGCGCGTCCACCCAACTACAGACTGGTCTATTGTGCATTTTACACCAATTACTTCACAACAGTAAGACAAGCTTCTACTATTTTCAGCCTACTTTTTTACCTCATTCGAGACCGTTTTACCACGTCATTAAGTTTGCACCTTCGGAAGACTGCCGTAGCCATTTCAATTATCATTTAGCAATCAGTTTTTAGTCAGTAGTCAGTCAGTAATGCTTGATTCAAGGTGTTATTATTTTTAACTGTTTTTTTGTCAGCAAATCTATTCATTTGTATTAGTTGTGAAGAAGTAAAATTTTATGTTGTTGGCATTTAGCAATCCTTGTTAAAATTAGCAATAGCGTCACAGCATACACTCCCAAAATGGATATAATTTCTTGAAGAGACCAATCAGAACAAACTACAGTACAACAAACCCGGCCCGATAACGTGTACTCAACACAAACGGCGTTGGAAACAAACAGAAATTTATTCAAAGGCAATGCAGTGAAGATTATATTCAGTATGGATTTTTTTTGGTTTAGTAATGAAAAGGTTACAAAACCACTATGCAATTTGTGGAGAAAAGTTTGCAAATGAAGCGAAGGTTCCAAGTAAACTTGTCTCCACTTGAAAACAAAACATGCCTACAAGCATAAGAATTGCTTACAGCGAGTTTTAACACAAATTAAGCAAAAGCGTTGATTAGGTTTAGGGGTTTAGTGGTTAGTTTTAAGGTTTAAAAGTTTAGGTTTTAGGTTTAATACGATTCTTCCAAGCCATGCAGTCCACTGCACGCTTGTCGTTAGTGTCACATTACAGATAGCGGACGAAGAAGTTTTCAAATATGATGGTCCACTGGCAGACCTGCAGCCAATGCCAACCACTAAACCCTACCCCTAAACCGAAAGTTTGGTAACTTTCAAAAAAAGAGTCGGTTTCAACGGACTCACAAAAGCATTACAAGCTAGTTACCACATCGCAAAATTGATTGCACGTAAAAAAAACTCCACTATTGGCGAAACACTGTTAAAACCAGCATGTCTGGAAATCGTTCGATTCATGCGTGGACCAAACGAACTTGAAAGTCAACAATGTGCTGTATGCAGATACCATTCAAAGAAGATTTGACAAGACGTCCTGTGATATTCTTGAAACTTCAAAAACTAAACTTATCTGAGAAATTTTCTCTTCTAAATCGATGAAACGACAGGCATTAACAAAAGAGCACAGCTGTTAAGTGTGATACGTCTTGTCGATGAAGACTCCATTATAGAAGACTATATTTTCCAGAGCGAACTACCGCCCAGAAAATTTTTCGAGTAACTCGCGAGTTTTTTACAATTCATAACATCCACTGGAGTAAGTGCATGTTTACACTACCCTGTAAAAAATATGATCAGAACATTAATCACTGCAATTTTACATCATTGTGCTTTGGCTTTTCTCGAGAAAAAGTCCTCGCAAAGACTATTTGAGCTCCGCCACGAAATAAGTCAGTCCACATTCATTCAGAACAAGCACGAACTGCGTAAAAATCTTGAAGGCGGTCACTGGATTGCTAAACTTGGATACACGTCTGACATCTTCGAAAATATCAATGAACTCAATTTTGGTTGAAAAAATGTTTTCTACCTTTTTTATTTTTTTTTACATTTGGTAAAAATAAAAACATTGACATGTTCTGACAAGCTGAACGGGTTCAAACAGAAAATAGTTCTCTGGCAAAATGAGTTTATGGTGATTGCTGTTCGTACGTGCATGGTGGTTGATTGTACTCTGATTTATTGTTCCCGTTGCCCGAGACCGTCTTGCGCGTCGGCAGAGCGTTTTTTCGTTGATTAATGCGTGAAAATCATTGCGCTCTTGGCGAATTACTTGTCACCAATGTGTTCCCGTCGTCCGTGTTAAGTTGTGTTGCTTGCGCCGCTAAACTGGCTGCTTCTGTCGTACGATTATTTCGACATGTTTGCTTTTTATCTCTAATTTTATGTGGAAACTCAGTTCTTCGAAGCCTACTGAATTGCTCCTATTTGTACCAGTAGGCCGTTTCGTTAAAGAGTTAAGACAGGGGTGTGCAACATTTTTTGTCGGTGGGGCATATAACCAACTTCAGACATCTAGCTGGGCCACACGAAAATTTTACTTTTTTAACATAAACCTGTCGGATTAGGATTTTCATGCATGGTAGGGAAAAATCAGAGTGTTGGCAAGGGCCATACTAAATGGATTTGCGGGCCGGGTTGTGGCCCGCGGGCCGCCTGTTGCACACCCCTGAGTTAAGACGAGGATCACTGGAAATGTTTCCATGAACCAATCAAAATCAAGAAAAGCTTGACAAAAAGTTCTTGTATTTGGCCCAAGAACACTTAACATTGTTACTACAAAAACGTTTTTACAATTAACAAGAAACAATACCCTTGGATCCGATACCAATGCTGAAACTTCAACGAAAAAAATGTCTCTTCAAAGAAATAACAAAACTGAGATTTAAATTCAGTGAGGCTCCACTTGGTGTGTTTTAGATTACGAATGAAGAAGAACATGAGAAAATATCGAATGCAGCTGTTTAACGCCTGCTCCAGTTTTGCACAACGTATTTGTGTGAACAAAGTTTTTCATCCTTGTTCTGAAAATGACAAACGATCGTGCTTAAAAAAATTTATGCAAAACATCGAGTTCCTCTTTCGAAGACTGAGTCTAACGTACGATTGTGCTCATTAAAGCAAGCACAAATATCCTACTGGATTAATTCTTATACTTCTAGTTACAATTTTAGCTGAGGTGTGCCGCCAAATTTTGAAAAGACTGTGTGCCTCATGTGAAAAAAGGCTGTGGATCTCTGGTCTGGATCAGGGGTGTCCAATGTGCAGCCAGCGGGCGCATTTCACATGTCCCCCGGCTTTGGTTTCAAAATGTATTGTATAAGGCCGCCGAAGCTTGGATTGCGCTTCTGTGTCGGAACGACGGCGCTTTCTTGCTACTTAACGTTTCTTGTTGCGTTTTGATCTGCTGAGAGCGAATATGCGCATGACAGCCTTTGCAAAAGAATGATTCTGCTTCAAACCGTGTGCGAAATACCTGGACTATGCTAACCTGCACCTTACAGTAAAAAATGTAGGACAATAGTGTTGGCCCGTGGGCACCTTTACCCGATAAAAGGTTCAGCACTCTTTGGAAAAGGTTAGGCACCCCTGGTCTATATCAACCTTTCATGGTCTGTGCCCCACCTGACAAGACACTTAATAACCGCGGCCCTCTGCCCTTCTATACAAAACGTAGATTTCGTTTCAACGTATTGACGTTCTGCTCTTCTCGTGTTCCCAGTGGAATAACTACGGTCTAGATTTAGCAGCTGTTAGTACAGCTAGTCACCACATGGCTTACGCAAACATTGCGGAATGAGCAGACAATTAGGTCGATCTCGTCACGTGTAACGATGAAGCGGCTGTCGCCGATGGAGAATGCTTATCAAGTGCGAACACGCCGGCACAATACACATAAAACAACACACCCGGTGACATACAATGAGGCGAACACAACAGCAGAGTGAAGACACCGGGGTGGATATTTATTTAGGGTGGGGCCGGTGATGCCCATGGCTCAGCAGTACACACTTCGCCCTCCACGCAGCTGGTCTAGTAGCAAGGCAGACCTAGAAAAACGTATTGGAAGACTGCAACCTTCGTCCGAACGCACGTAAAAACCCATCCGCACGAAAGGAACGCACCACCACTACGCTACACAACGGCTTAAACTAAACTGAACAGTTCATACAATAACTTGATTGAAGTGAAAAATTAAAAAATTGGGATTTTGCGGAATGGCGAACGCATTTTTAAGGACAATAGGAAATCTTTTAGAGCGCTAACAATTAATAATTATGCTAATACCATCTTTGCTGTTTATAAAGCAGACCAATACCACTACTGATCTGCAAAAATGAAGATGTTTCTAAATGCCACACCTGGCTTACATACGAAAATGTCTGTCTTGCTGCAGCCAAAATTTAACTTACAATTTTCTTAATGAAATTGTTTGTACAACTGCACATGACACATAACATTACTGTCAGAAAAAGTATGAAAACGGCAGAATGGATTTAAAAGTCAAAAGGTAAAGCATGACTGAAGACTCACACTAAAGATCATGAGTATTGCAAGTTGATCTCATGAGCAATTGATATATTAAGTTAGTAAACACTGACATAAACTAAAACCATAGTATAGATAAATTCAAAAAATGCAACTGCATTGCCAATGTATAAAAGAGTCTTGATAGCAGTATGGCAGTAATAAAATCAAAAATTTTCTTTGAGCATAGAATGGCTCAGTTACTACTGTCAACAGAAAATATGTGGCTGGGCCTTACACAGTAGTAGCATGTGGCCATGTCATTACACCCAATTAATAATAACTTTTATCTTTCAGGTCAAAAAAAACTCTTTTATCACAAGCCATGCAATTCTCCACTTTCAATCAACCCTTCAATTGCTTCCATCACAACCAAATAATAAGCTAACTTTTTTTTGAAACTTTTAGCTTGCTTCCACTGAACCCTGGTCGACCAGGTTGGACTTTAACACCAGATTGTGTTTGCCCATTCAAATCATCTCCAATATTGACTGAAGCGGTTGTAGATGGTCTTTCTGGTGACAACCTTTAAAGCATCAATAATGACTATAATAATATGACAAGTTCATCAGCCTGTTTTACACCAAAGTCAACACTTTAATATTGTTCATGTTTATCAATTACAACATGACATTCACTGCTGAATTTTTCAGTTATAACATTAAGAAAATATTTATTTGCATATATGAGTTATTATTAAAGGTCATGACCTCAAATAGACAGTAAAGGCAAGTATCCTGAAACCCTTTATCTCATACCTTGCACAAGAATTTAACCTGACAATTTTGGTTCTTGAATGCTATTTTCACATGAATTCTCTTTTTAAAAAGTTAATTAAGGGCAATTCATTACTTAAGGGATTAATTAATTAATTTGTTGTTTTCAGGCCATAACTTTTTGAACCACAAATGCTAGAAGTCCAGTCAAGGGCTCTAAAGATGCAGATTTTCACCTAGTTTGATTGAAGAAAAAGAAACAAAAAATTCCTTATTGAGTTGAGGCGCAGGGCTAGATGAAGTGGGACAAAAAAAGCCTTATATTCTCTTTCATGATGTCACCCACAAGAAAACTCAAATCCAACACTTCCTAATTTTCTTTTTAATCATAAGTACAGGTCTTTCCACATCTTTTGAGGGTTTGAACAACTCTCTAGCTAAACCAGCTGGTGAGCTATGGTGGTGCAAAATGATGCCAGAAATGTGGCTCACGTGGATTTTCAAAGTACAGGTATATCGTACACCAGTCCCCAACGTGTTAACCTCAAGCTTTTAATGGACTGAAGAATATTATTAGCTTGACCTGATAAAAACGGATTTAGGAATTATACTCACTGCTGGATGGATTGTGCATTTGCTTGTTCAACACCATCTTCATCCATTACCTTTTGCAAACCACAAACTCTATTGGGTGATCTAAAAAATAAATAAACCACAAAATACTTGGCACTTCATCAAGTTTTGATATTTGCCTCTTTTTATGTTTAGCATCGTTTATTCTATTGCAGTGTAAAAAATAAATTTAACAATCATCTGGTTTGCCATCCTATTTGTGCTGTCTTTTAACTGATGACATTTCTACGTCATTCCTTGTCACCAACACTGAGTAGTACTTGGAAATGTGATAGCTTCAATTTTAGAAGATCATATTTTACACCTATCTGAGTCANGTTTGAAACTTCCATTTGAAGTTACAAGAACGACAGACAAGTGATGAGCTGTCTGATGTCTAGTAACACAATTTGATCTAGTTCAGGGCTTGTGAACGAGTATAGAGGTGTAGCACAATATTCCACAGGCTGATGGGATGCATGCTCTTCAATTTAAGTTATTTTGTCTTACATATATATATTTTTTGCTTTCACTTAACTTTTTGTGTTCACAAATTAATAACCATGCTTTTTTGCAAAAGTTATCTTTGTTTTGTAATTACTAGGAAGCTACGCAAGCAGTTAGCTGCTTGGTACATAACACTAATGGTTTTCTACAACCCGCTTTACTAAACTGAAAGTAAATCATTGAAAAATGGTTTAAATCAAGTTGTATTCTACAACTCTTCACTTCATATTTTCAGTTATCATTATGTTGTATTTCAAAGTTAGCATAATAAGTTGTCTACACTTACTAAGAACAGACATATGCAGTTACATATTGTGAGCAAACTATCAAAAAGTGATTTTTCTATCAAAAAGTGTCAATGCTAAAACTACTTCATCCAGATGAGTAAATGCCAATTGGGATTTTGAAAACAAAAGCTTAGAATCAAAACTAAAACCAACTGTGCACAAACATCTTGATGTAATATAGCAAACATCAAATCTGTTTCCTTCACTGCATTTGTGAGAAAAACTCAATAAATGATGTAATATTCTTATGAATGGTACTTGAAACAGAGTTAAAGCTTGTTTCAAACAACTGGCTGATAAAACTCAGAAGCAGCCATAGTATGAAATTTGCTAAGTTGTCATTTTCATTTGCACCGTGCATTGTGAAAACTAAGTTGAAGATATTACTTACAGTGTACTGTAGACACAGATAAAAACATTGAAACAAAAAGATTGATAAGCATGTTGATATGTTCATTACCTTTAACACATACTACTACTGTGTATACCATACAGTGGACTCAACAGATTTTTGAAACAAAAAATATGGTATACCACTGCAAAAAATATTATTGGCAAACACTAATGGAAACAAGCTATAAAACAAACCATGGACAAATGAAACATCTGAAAACCACAACATAGGGTTGCCATTGCATCATAGCTGAAAGGTGACTACCTGTCTAAAAAAACTCTTGCCAATGCCAGCGGCATATCTAGACTAGCTAAAGGGTGTCTGTTGTGGAAGGGCAGCTTTTGATAGTTTTTTTCAGAACAAAACTAGACTTTCTATCCTATTTCAAATTTTTGAATCCGGATCCAGTTGCAGAATTTTTCAAATTTGAGAATCCGACTTTTGTTTAGACTCAGGCTACCACATTGATCCAACTGAAAATACCAATGTTTTTACTTAACACTTTGAGAACCGGGGTACGATATATTCGTACTTTGAAATTGGCCAAAAACCAGCAGTTGTCGGTTGCCTTACCAATGCCATAGCTCCTCTGCTGCTTGCGCTAGAGAACTGTTCAAGGGCTTAAACAGATCAGCCAGTCTTCTAGTCTGCACTCGAAAAACATTTTTGGTTGGGAGTTGCGGATTTTTGTGAGTGACGTCATAAGTGAAGTAATTTATGGGCCATTTTGGCTCATGTTACCTGACCTAGGGCACAACCGCTAGGCCAAAGTATTTCACTGAAGCTTTCATTGGAAACTAGGCTCGAGTCCGAGTCTTTTGAGACTTTGATCGTGTTTCTGGTTCAAAAGTTATGATCTAAAATAAAAAAAGTCAAATACTTTTATTACTTTTGATCATAACTTTTGAACCCGAATCCCCAGCAGGTCATCCAAAGTATCGAAAGACTCAGATTGTAGCCTAGCTTCCAATAATAACTTCAGCAAAATATTAACATCTAACTGTTTTGGCCCAGGGCTAGGTGAAGTGGGCCAAGGTGACCTAAAAGCCCTCCACTTATGATGTTACTCACAAAAAAATCTGCACCTTCCAACCAAAAAAATTTTTTTCGAGTGCAAACTACAAGACTTGCCGAATCTTTTAAGCTTTTGACCAAGTCTGTGGTGCTTACCAGACCATAGAAATTCCCACGCAAAGCCACGTGCGATCTGGCTGTTTTCACACGAACCACATGAATACTTAAGTAAGTGTATTCAATTTGCAACAAAATAATGATTCACAAAGTTAATAGATCATACAGCATTGCGTAGAACATAGGTTCTCAAAGTGGGGTCTGCAGATCCCCAGAGGGTAAAAAATTGGTGTTTGGGGTTCCGTCAAGTGAAAAAAAACTTCAATAAACTATGAGTGATGAACAGCTTGCAAACACGTTCGCAGTAAAGCAATAACACAAAACCTTTCCTTCGGCTATTGCTGTTTTGTCTTATTGAGTAGTTTAACTTATTTGGACGTTTTGAGCTTACTATCATAAGTCACAGTACAATCAAAAGTCATTGCTGCATAACTGAAGTTGGTTGTCTATCTTCACTGTTACCTCACAACTTCAAAAGTCAGCAGAACAATAAAAAGACCAGTTAGCCATTTCTTAGTATAAGCACATGTTTTCAGTAACTTTCAAAGCAATTACAGGTACTGTGAGGAAAAAGAGCTGAATGGATGAAAGATCCATTTTTAGCTGACGTAAACAAAATTGATCANGACAAAGATTTTTACAAAAAGCTCATAAATTTGCATGTCAATAATGGAGCCAAGATAAATTCTCTTCACTATCTCTGTNATGTTTCTAGGCTTCTCAGCTGCAAACTTACAGTACTCATACTGGGGCTATGATTACATTGAAAGAAGTCTTTTCTTGATAGGAAGTGGCTACAGGTCCACTGCGCATCACATGGTTCAAATAAAACGCTGAGTTTAGCATAGCGGATACGTTTGCATCTGCTGTGCGAATGATTTTTGGTTTGGCTCTCACCTTGGTGACTTTCATTTTCGTAGTAGTGGTTACACATTTCAATGCATGGGACCAGTTATCCTTTACTTTTTTCAAAGTTTCCAAATTTTTGTGCTCAGATTTGCAGATTAGGTTTAGGGTTTATGTTTAGGGTTTATGTTTAGGGGTAAGGTTTAGGGGTAAGGTTTAGGGGTAAGGTTTAGGGGTAAGGTTTAGGGGTAAGGTTTAGGGGTAAGGTTTAGGGATAAGGTTTAGGGATAAGGTTTAGGGATAAGGTTTAGAGATTAGGTTTAGGGATTAGTGTTTAGTGGTTAGTTTTTAGGTTTAAAAGTTTAGGTTTAGAGGTTAAGTTTTAGGTTATGTAGTCCACTGCACACTTGTCATTAGTGCCACGATACAGATGGCAGACGAAGAAATTTTCAAATATGACAGTCCACTGGCAGACCTGTAGCCAATGCCAACCACCAAACCCAACCCCTAAACCAAAAGTTTAGTAAGTTTTTTAAAAAGTAGTGACTAATTATCCACCTAGCATGGCGCAGTTCAAATAAACATTCAGTTTGTCACTTAAGCAAAATCAACATCGTAGCAGATGTATTTGAGGTTTACTGTGCCAAACGTTTTTGGTTCGGTGCTCACCTTCGTGACTTTCGTTTTGGTAGTAATGGTTGCACATTTCAATTCATGAGACCACTTTTTCTTTTCTTTTTTCAAAAGTTTCCAAACTTTCGATTCAGGGGTTAGCGTTAGAGCTACAATTAGGGTTAAGGTTAGGTTTACCTTCAGTACGTTTTCACCAAGCCTACTGCACTCTCATTGTGCGTTACTGTAACATTGCAGATGGTGGACGAAGAAGGTTTCAAATATTAAGGTCCACAGCAGATATAAGCATTGGACTAGATCTAGACTATGACAAATTTTGTTGATTTTGGAGTTGATCTGGACTGTAAAATGCTTTATAAATTCAGGATAAGGACCGGATTAGGACTGAATGAATGGAAAAGAAATGTGTAATTTTTGTCATAAAAAACTGTTTTTTGTTAATTTTTTTCAACTTAATTTGGACTTGGATTTTAAATTTCTTAAACCTTTTGGACTGTGGTTGGACTTCGATGAAGTTTTGAAAATTCAGGACGAGATCTGGATTGCAAAATATATGACAGTCCGCTCATCTCTGGTCCATAGGCACTACTTTAGCCAATGCCTTTGAAAAAAGTAAAGAAAAAGTAGTCTCATGAACTGAAAGGTGCAAAACTACAACAAAATGAAAGTCACCAGGTGAGAGGCGAACCGAAAACCTTTGGCAAAGCCGACCTCAAACGCATCCGCTATGCTACAACGTCACTGCAGTTTTGGCGACAAACTCAACGTTTTATTCGAACTGTGTCATGTGAAGCAGTTCAATAGTCACTACCCTAGCTTAGGGGTTTGCATCAGGTTAACGTTATTAGGCCTACAGTTACGGTTAAGGCTAAGGTAAGCTTTTAGGTTTACCTTTTACGTTTACTATGTTTCTAGTCTACCAAGCCTACTACTGCATTCTCGTCGTGCGTTACTGTCACATTACAGGAGGCGGTCGAATAAGGTTTCAAATTTAAAGAACCACAGGTGGTTCTGTAGCCACACTGCCTTGGAGAAATGCTGGCATAGAACATAGGTTAATGCAGAAGCTAGTGTAACATAATTGAAAAGTAAAGTTCTACATAACCAATGAAGATTTAATGGTTCCTTTGTCACAAAGGAAAGGACTGGTGAAAGACCGTGAGGTCATGTAGTACCCCTGCAATACAACTTTCAGAACAAGATAAAACTAGCAGTGGTGTACGGAGTCCGAAATTTGTGAAGGGTCAGCGGCATCGGTACCACCAGCGTAGGGATGTACCACCAATGTAGGATTGTACCTCCAGCACAGGGGTTGATTCAGAAAGCAACTGTGTGTATCTCCAGCGTAGGCATGCCTTTAGAAAGCAACTGTTTGTACCTCTAGCGTAGGGATGGTTTTAGAAAGCAACTGTTTGTACCTCCAGCGTAGGGGATGAATTAGGAAGCAACTGTTGGTACCTATGGCGTAGGGGTTGAATTAGGAAGCAACTGTTTGTACCTCCAGCGTAAAGGTTGATTTAGGAAGCAACTGTTTGTACCTCCAGCGTAGGGATGGCTTTGGAAAGCAACTGTTTGTACCTCCAGCATAGGGAGTTGATTTAGAAAGCAACTGTTTGTGCCTGCAGCGTAGTGATGGCTTTAGAAAGCAACTGTTTGTACCTCCAACGTAGGGAGTTGATTTGAAAGCAACTGTTTGTACCTTCACAACCTAAATAAAGCGTTTATGATGTCAAAAAAGCAAATGTTGAGGAACTCGATACAAGCGGGAAACAATGCTATAGATATTCCACTGGCCACTCTACATCGTTACAGTCCATCTAAAACATTTGCACAGAGTCATCCCTACTCAACTCTGGAGGTACAAACAGTTGCTTCCTAAATCAACTCCCAACGCTAGAGGTACAAACAGTTGCTTTCTAAAGCCATCCCTACGCTGGAGGTACAAACACAATGTACAAAGAGTTGCTTTCTAATTCAACCCCTACGCTGGAGGTACAAACAGTTGCTTTCTAAAGCCATCCCTACACTGGAGGAACAAACAGTGTACAACAAAGAGTTGCTTTCTAAATCAACCCCTACGCTGGAGGTACAAACACTAACAGTTGCTATCTGAAGCCACCCCTACGCTTCTGGTACAAACAGTTGCTTTCTAAAGCCATCCCTACACTGGAAGTACAAACAGTTGCTTTCTATAGGCATCCCTACGCTGTGAGGTACAAGCAGTTGCTTTCTGAAGGCATCCCTGCGCTGAAGGTACAAACACTTGCTGTGTAAATCAACTCCTGCGCTGGAGGTACAAACAGTAACGTGCTAAATCAACTCTATGCTGGTGGTACTGACGCCGCCGACCAGTCCTCTCCTGCTTTTGGCTGAATGTTGTACTCCGACTCTGAAACATTTTTAGGTTTTGGACTCCGACTCCTGCTTAAACTCCAAAGTGAATGCTATAAACTTTTAGCAGTGTCTAAACAACCGTATCCGATGTTCGCTTTGAAAAGACTAAAAAAGCGTATCCGATGAAATTGCTGAGCTCTGCAAAATGTGACCACTTCTTTACATGTCAGTTGCTTCTCAGATTAAAAGGCGGCTATCAATTTTTTGTAACCCTATACCCTACCCTAAATCCTAACTGTTAAGCCTTAACCGTAAACCCTAACCCTCAACACTAAATGCTAACCCTGTAGACCCCTCTAACCTCAGACACTAACACAAAAGAAAACCCTAACCCTAAATGCTAATGCTAAACTGGTCCAAAAATCTTAAGTGTAAACGCTTGTCTGCTTTTCGAAATGTACATAACAAGGGGTCGAAAAATTTCGACATACAACTTTGTATAAGTACTTCAAAAGAAAAATCAAATACAACACAGGAGTGACTCCAACTGACAATTGTCTGGTCACTTCCCTCTCGATCATATTGCCAGTACAGGGTTGCCAGACATCTCTTGAGAAAAAAAGCCAAACCACGTCTGAAAAAAAGCCAAACCAGGTGAAAAAAAAGCCAAATTGTTAAATAACATGAAATTTGAAATTATTTATTACTTTTTGTAGGACATTTTAGAAGAATAAAGCTGTAGCATTACCTCTACACTCTAAACCAGTGTTTCCCAACCGGTGGGTCGCAACCCCTAAGTGGGTCACGGAGGAGTTTTTGTGGGGTCCCGAACAGTAGCCTCAATAGTTTGCTGAAGTCTCGAATTTTTAGAACTTCGTATATCAACATTTTGTTACATCAGCAAAACCGAAACACAGACATATCTTTGTGAAGTTCATATTATCTCCATCATAATTCCTATTTGATTTCTCCTATACAGTTTAAATCAACCTGATTGTAGAATAGAGTTATGC
>JGI24158J21664_10001423_pt1 | contig 26955 bp, 18 predicted proteins | sample Ectturendosymbi3_FD_21664 | JGI IMG/M metagenome (IMG submission 21664) | reverse complement strand
GATGTTTACTCCTATTATTTTTGCCAGAGTTTCACAAACAATGTTTGATAATGATTTAACATGACTTTGTGCAAATTTTATCTCCGTAGTCCAATATTTGATGGACTTCCTGACATTGTCCCTGAACATAAAATGAAGAACGAAAAGGAAAACAAAGGCCGCCCATCTCATCCGAAATGGAACATTGTTAACAACGTCAACATCTTATTTGTTTTCAAAAATAACAATTGTATTCAACTTCAGAAAATTCCTGCTCAATGAAGTAAAATCAGCAACGATGGGACTGATTTTTAAAAATTTTGCCCTGATTTTTAAAAATTTTGCCCCAAATCAGACAAAACTCTACTGTTTTTTCTTTTGTCCGGCAAAAAATAGTTCTTTAGTTTGCAACCAGACTCTCTCAGATCCCGCACACGCACGCTTATATATGTACACAACGGTATGACTGGATAGTTATTCTATAAGGAAGTAGTAACCGGTGTCAAGCGAAATTTCTGACCAATTATTATTTGTCAGTTATTTTACTACTCTGAGTAAAGGAATAAAGTTTGGAGATTACTTTTTTTATGCGTGTTGCGTAAATTAAATCTTTTTGGTTAGATGCCAGATACCCACAGCAAGCTACAGTACAGGAATAACTATAATCACTGAAATATATTGGACTGAGTCTTACACCTCAACTATTTTTATTTTTATAACTTTAACATTAACCCTAACCCGACACCCATACCTAAACACCAAATCCTAAGCCTAATCATCAGTTTTGTCGGCGTATTTGATATGTAGAATATTACTCTGTGCATCGCACATGGCGTGAAGTCAGAAATTCGGCAAGTCAGAAATTTCGCTTGACACCGGAAAGGTTTTTCTTTTTTGTACCTGTCACCACTTGTCCGTTATGTTGCAAAAATCTCATCTGGTAAGAAGGCTCAATGGTTTTCTCAGTGAACGGACGGTCTTGTTTCACAGACGTTCTCGCATATGACTGCATCCCTGTGCCAGAACCTTCGTCTTTTCTGTTAAAAGCACTGGAAGATTCAGAAAAGGCAACACATTGGGATGAATGAATATCCAGCGAAAGTTTATTGCAGAGCAAAAGTTATCTTACAATAGTCCTCGACTAAGCTAATTCACAAGTAAACATTTTCACAGGACGAAAACATGCGTTTTACACCCAATCGAAGTAAACTATAGGACTTTATCAGATTAATGCAAAGTAGCCAAACAAGAAAAGCACTGGATGTATTATTTCGTGATACTGGCTGTAACTTATAAACAAATAAATGCGAAACATATATTTTATGCGTATGATCTCTGACGCAATTATTCACCGTTGAAACGATGGCTGCTTCAAATTCTTTACTTTTTTCTTTGCTAAGTCGGCCTTGAATGTGCGCAGATCTTTCGGTGCTATTCGCACATCCACTCTGTACAAAAACGAACTTGCTTTAGGCAACATCGAAAATGATGATTTCTTGCGAAAACGCTGCTGTTTTCAAAAGAAAAGGCAAGTAATCTATGACAACACATAAAAACTGACTTCAGAATCAACAGGTGCAAAATTACTATGAAAACGTTTGAAACTGAACCTGCCTGGTCAAAAATAAATGCAAGTTAAATTGTTGATGAGACTTCAAAAAAAAAGAAGTTTCTCTTACCACTGCCTCAATTACAAAATGTACTTTAATTGGCTTACTCGGTATAACAGGCCAGATTATTCAAAGGAGGATAAAGGTGAAAATGCAAAGTTGCTGTTCTTTCCGCTGCTCATGTTTTTCGTAGTGAAATTATTTTTGATTTTAGTTTATAACTGATGTGTAACAATGCGTTATGGAGAAATTAGAGGGTTTATAAGCGCACGAAACCAGATCGGCTCTATTTCTGGATGCGCCAATATGATAACAGTAACTATTAAGTTGTAGAAGAAAAAATTATTTCTGTATTGCATGAATCGAAAAGACAAGCAAGGTCAAAACTTATAAAGAGTGTATGTTTGATCAAACCACAACTTTACGTTTTAACTTTTCACTCAAACATGACGTTTTTTGTGTTTTCGTCATTTCTAGTTTACCCGGATGTAGAAGCTGCTGCCACAGCAACAGTGAAGTAGTTTTTTCAATGATTAATTTTTCATGTCAGTTTCTCCAATGTGCAAAATTAAGAAAAAGAGTTGAATGTGTATTACAATTTCAGATTTTTCTTACGTTATGCTAACAGTGTTGCAAAAATATTTTAATAAGAACATTTTGTTTTGAGCAGACCACCATCACCGCCTACCAAAAAATCGTGCTATTTTGATATGCACAAAATCAACATCATCTGCCAAATTTAATAATATTTTACTTGCAAGGGATGCCTTGACTTAAAACACCATATTTACTCTGAATTTTCATTTAAAGAGAAGGAAAATTGTATTTTAATTGCCACCGTTATTAGCAAAAGGGAAAGATTATCGTTAAAGTTGCTTGCAGCTGTAAGATTCCCAATAAAATACATTCTATTCTTATTTGAAGTGGAAATTTCTTCAAGTAAAACATTTAAAATTATAACTCATAGCTTCCACTACAATCGCTAAAAGAAAATCCGAGCTCTGCAAAGACGTACCTCATTTAAAATCAACAAAGAAAACCCTTCCCTAACCGTCTTTAATCGTTGAAACAGAGCAAAATTATATTTTTCCATATATAATGAGAAAAGTACAAATGGCCATTTGTCACTCCTTAGATTAAAGGAACCTTTTGCAAGTAAAAGGACACAGTTCTTTGGTACGACACTTTCAGGTCGTGTTTACAACCAATAAAACACTAGCAACAAACGTGGCACGTGTGGGCGTTTTGTCTCGCGCAATTAGTTTATAAAAAATAAAATTCAACGCAACCACTGAACATTCACGTATACTGCAGATTAACCCTCAGTTTTGAAAGTGATCTCAATTGAAAGCCACAAGAAATAGCTGGTGGATTGTTTTAGATTTGTCAATGTATTTTATAAGATTCTCTGGCATGCCGAAGTGATAAAGCAAATTAATCCCTGTTTGAAACATGTTATTACACCCGTGAAGCACCAGCAGTAACAACTTAGAAACACCCAAGTGATGTCTACACCTATTCACAATAAAGTAAAACCTTCGGAGTTCTTTTAAAAACATGAAGGTGTCGAATGACAGGACTAAACTAACCTGAACAAGCAACTAATCTACAATATAATCTTTCAAATCCTGTTTCGTCACCTATGCGGTGCATGCTAAAACTCAGGACATCTCGTAAAATATTTGAAGAGTGTTCCCAACCTCAGTGTGATTCGCAGACAAACAAAACATTTTACATGAAGAACGCCACTGATCAACTTACTTTTTCTTGTCATCTTCGATGTAGATCATATACGTTCCGAATGGCAGAGGAACGAACTTGTGCAGTGGATACATGCTCATGAACAAAAGCACAGTTCAGCCTTGCTTTGTCGATGTTTTCACTGCAAACATCAACCTGTTACTTTTGCTATGTTCAAAAACGCTCCTGGAGTGTAACCTTCCCAGAGAGGTGTTGGGTCACGCACCGAATCAATGCCCGGTTGCTGAGTAACATTGTCAGCGTGGTCAGGGTATCATGCCGTTATTGTTTTTCTTCTTTTAAAGCCGAGAACAATGGGCAAGAGCGACTGATTTTGCCGAGGTCAACGTGGCACCGGGCAGAAAGAAAGCAGAGCGCCGAAAGGACAAAACACGAGTTGGATGAGAGGAATTAAATGCCTGGCTGCTTTTCACAGCTTGCAAAGCGAAACGAAATGATAAGAGAATGTTATTATCACCGCTTGTTCGCTATGTTCAGATTGGTTGAACAATCAGAAGGACACGTGTAATTGAATTATTCAGACATGCTGCAGTGAGACAGAAAAAAAGAACTTTTTGTGTGAAGCAGAAGAGAGGTATTTTACAAAAAGCATAAAAGCATATATTCTTCTTAAAAATTTTATGACAAATCGGTGGATGAAAAACGGTTTGTATCTAATTTTATGTCCATGATGTCAAGGTTATGTTGAGCCTGGTGTAAAATACAAGGTCTAGGAAGGTTCTGTTCGTTTTGCGCATTGTGGACTTTCAAAAAACTGTCATCTTTACAGTGGAAACGTCCTTGTTATGAAAAAAATGTTTCGGAAAACAAGCCTAAAATGCATGAAGTGGAGCGTCTGCTGGCACACGCTTTGCACAGGAAAAAACCTGAAGTTGCTAAATCAAGCAGACAGTTGAACAAGCACTATATTACGTTGGTTTCAGTAAGTAGAATTACCAAAATGTTTCAAAAGCAATTCAGACAGTGGTTTCAAACCACACTGCGCGCGCAGTTGGCACGTCGTTCTCTGCGAGCCCGCTTGCCTTTGCCCGCGCAGCCTCAAAACCTTACGAACGTCATCAAAGCAACGTGAAGCTAAAGTTCTTGACGCACCCGCAGTAAAACGGAGAAATTTTATGGATCGATGGTTTCATATCTTCAAAATAAAGACCTCGTCAACCGTTTACTTCCCTCTCTTAACCGGAAATCCCTTATGGGAATGTAAACGATGCAATTGACGATTGGTCCGAACACCATGATTCATCACCACTGGAAAAGGGAATATAAGCAGCCTGGGATGACCTCGCCTGCAGGGATACACTCAATTCCCTGCTAAATACCAATAACCCTTGGAACCACTGTCGGTTACTTGCTGCACAAAAGAGTCACACTGCTGCCTGGTCAGAAGCGTTCCCAATTGCCAGCGTTGGAAACGTGCTCAGTCCTGAGGAGCTCCGTATTGCAATCGCCCTCCTAACTGGTGCTAAAATCTTTGAAAGCATAAAATGCCTCTGCGGCAAAATTGTTGATGAGCTGGGGCTTCATGGCCTCTCCTGTACTAAAAATGCAGGCCGCTTCTCAAGACATTCAGCCATCAACTCCATCCTCAAGAGGTCATTGACCCGCATTGGTCTCCGCTCTACCTTGGAGCCTATCGGCCTGACTATCGATGGAAGGAGGCCGGATAGCCTGACTTTGGGCCCCTGATACAGAGGCCTGAGCCTGGTGTGGGACGCAACAGTTGTGGACACCTTTGCTCAGGGTCACTATAAAGACTGCCAGCCAGGCTGGTTTTGCGGCCACAAAAGCTGAGGCCGCAAAATGCCAAAAATATCATGACCTCCAAAGCAATAACCACTTTCAACCAGTGGCAATTGAGATCACTGGCGTGTATGGCAAGTCCACTGCCCCTTTTTTGAGTGGTCTTACGAAAAAACTTGTTGATGTGTCTGGCGGCCCCAGGGAGCGCCAGTGGCTCCACCAGCGTCTGTCCCTGGCTGTGGCCAGGGGAAATGCTGCCAGCACATTGGCCTGTGTGCAAGTTTGATCTAATTTTACCTGTTCTTTTTCCAGCTGTTTTTAACCTACTGACCACCATCACCGCCTACCACTTGCCCCTGTATCAATGTGTAGCTATTTCCTTCCGAATCCTCGTTAATTCTGCAAGATTCATTGTTCCCTCAGTTGTGCAGTGTTACCTAGTGCATTGGTTAAATATCTTGTCAATCGCATGGCCTATGATGAGAGTACAGCGTGGTTCCGTGTTCAACATTGCTTGAAACTTCTGAGGCCTTTTATTTAGATTTGCTGAAAAGACGTGCATGACCAACCAAGCGAAAAAGGTTGGTCTCATCTTCTCGCCTGCACAAAATCTTGATCCAAGCATCTTAAAGGGTTATCGGACTAGTACCCGGTTAAAGAAACGTTACTCATGGTGTGTGAACAATATAAGTTTTTCAGATCAACTGCAATTTTCTAATGAGATAGATGGTGGATGTGTGGAATTGCGCACTGCAGCTATGATGATTAGCGAATAAATAAACTATGTTACCGATCAAGCTTTCAAAATGAATCCAAGCCACAGATACTTTGACGATACTTGAAAGATCTGCTTTCGTTTTTTCCAAAACATATTGCTGTCGACAAGGGTAGATATTAGAATTTAGGGGCCTGAGGCAAAATCTCTTAAAGGGGCCTCAAAACATCGCAAAATTTTCGATATTTCATGTATACAACTATGTACTCTCCACGATGAGGGTAAGCAAGGAATCGATCAGCAAATTTTTAATAGGAAATCGGTTTCACATAAAATTACGCATCCTCACTCCTTATTGAAATATGATAAGTTTCACGAGACAAAAGTTTCATGTGTACAATATTGGGTCTTAAACAATGGGGCGCTGTCCCCTATATTTGTTCACAATAAAAAGGGGCCATATGTTTTTCACATGCTATACAGAAACTTTATTCGCTGAAATCAAATTAAACCTTTCATATTGTCTGGGAATTTGCTTCTGCGTGAAAGTCCTTTCCATACTGTAAATTGTTTGAAGTCATTTGATTTTCAATTTTTCTTTGTCTACACATTCAAGTTGTTGAGAAGCCCCGTTTGGCACATTTCAACATAATTTTTGGCTTATTTTGCAAAACATATGACTTGTTTCAGAGTTTAGTGAATGTGGCTCTGGAGTGGTTCACAAGTGTTTCAACAAAGCAATGCAAAAACTAAGTGCGGAACTCTCAAAAGGAGGCCCCAACACCGCGTCTCTGAAAAAGGGGGTCCGAGGCGACCGCCTCGTTCGCCTCCCTTAATACAGGGTTACCATATGTCCGGAACTTCGGTGTCATAGTTCGTGTCCGGAAAATTTTTTTTAAATCTTTTAATGTCCGGAATTTTGACAGTCAGTTAATTATGAATAAAAAATTTAATAATCAGGATTGGGAGAGAAAAACATGCGTTTTTGTAATTAATCGCTTGTAGCCTATTGTGTAACAATTCTGTGATATTTTTTCTGTGATAGTGATGCGGTTTTGCGGTGGATTGGTAGTTGTAAGAATATGCTGAAAAATGCCGCATATAGCTCTTGTTTGTTGTCGCTAAAAGTAGCCACTGAGACTGTCAGGGATTTTGCCGTTTCAGATACGGTAACCCTATTATCCACCCCTGGCTATCGATGTGTTCCTTGCTCACATGAACGGTATGCTTTGAAACGTGTCAGTTACAATGTATTTCGTCACTAATAGCTGCATTGTTTTTAATGACGTTTTGAATAACATACTTGAATTCGGTTTTAATATTGTGACCTACGAAAAACCAACGCACACTAGTTTATATGTGTATAGTAACGGCCTAGATTTGTTTCATGTTCACAATTTGGATCAAGTTCGTGTCAATTAACGCATGAAGATTTCGAAAAGATTATTTTGAACATTGTTTTTTCTCCTTCATTGGTGACTACATTGGCAAATTTTTGTGTATGCAACAATCTAAGCACGAAGGTGAACAAAAATGTGTCCGTGATCAAACATGTGAAGCAAAGAGGCACGTATTATCTAACTGCCTTTTTGCAAGTACAAAATAACAGCGCATAAATAAGAACATTCTCGGTTGTTTCAAACTTAATACTGTGGTCGTTAGGCGCGTGCACGACACGGTTAAACTTCAAAACTTCAAACTAATTTTCCGCTGAGTGAGCCTCAAAGTGTTTTGAAAAGCTCAGGCGCCATACGTACATTGAAATGTTCTTGAGGTTAGACCTAAGCGGCCGACTCAGCAAACTTTGCTGATCGATTAAATAAATACCAATCGTACCCAGATTCCTAGCTGCATTAACAGATAAAGAAGCACCCTTAAAATGTTGTTACTAAATCTTACCTCTGCCTGTTGGTAAAAATGGTTTGAGTTTTTTAAAATCACTTCTAATTCAAGGCACCGTCCTCCTTAAAAGTTCGATGTGACCCCCACACCTCTGCGTATATTCACCGTGCAGATCAGCCGATTACCCCGTCTCTATCGACTCTGATGCAAAGAAATTACCCCCTCGTTGTTTTGTAAAGACGAAAACAAATTGACACGAAGACATCGGCGTTGCGTTAATCTGCAATTACGCGCTCTATACTGCCCCATTTGTCTGCTGCACCCCTTCAAGCATCTTGGGTTTCGGTCATTCATACCTTGCCTGCGAAGGAAACAGTTTTGTTTCCAAAACATTTCACCTGATTTCAATTTAATCTAAGGTCCTTACTTTGTTGCTTCTATTGCGGTTTTGCACGATTGCGTTATTTTGATCAATTTGATAGAGTTACCATGAAATTCACATAAGCGACACATCTTATTCACATGCGACACATCTAAGCGACACATCTCTGCACCCGTGAAAAGTTGAGCAATAAAGAAGATAGTCCAATTTAACCTTTATGCCCCCTGCTGCGTCAACATGTTAACTATTCAGCTCTATCAACTGAAATTTATTAATTAAATTTAATTACCTCATGAGACTAAAATATTTTGTGGCTGACAAAACCAACCACTTTATCGTAGTAAATCGAAAAATTGATTCTATTGAAAATGACCTGCACCGCCCTCAAACGAGTACATTCACGCAAAAAACAGATGACGCAGAGAACCTGATTTCATGAATGTTAAAAATCAGCATAGCAATTCCATGCAACATTTATGATTCATTTTCAAGGTGTAAGTTTTTATAATATTTTACGTTGATGTGATGTCTTCGCACGTGCAAAACAGTGCAGCGGAAGCGTAGATGGAGTTTTAGCTTACAGCAACTTGGTTTGTTTGACTGCTACTCCAACCTAAACCGACAAAAGTTCACAAAGAAACAAAGAAGACATGATTCTTCTCGAAAATTTGTTTTTTTATCTAATTGCCCGAAAATGTTAACGCAATTTTTGTTTTCCAGTAAAACGTTTTGCGATATTTATGTGAGTGAGAGCATAGGTGGCTTTGGCATATTGGCATACTTTATAATGAACAATCGAATGTCAGAAGCAGAGCGCAGCAAAAAGTATTCCTATTACAAGATGTTGTCACCACTGAAATCACAGTCCGAAGAAATATTGAAAAAAAATCCTCTGGGGATCAACAGCGTGAGCAAACCTGTCAAGTATGTCGTTCCTCATTCACTATCTTTGACTCAGCTTCGTAAGTCGAAAATTTCATCTTCTTTTCTGCCAACTTTGCAAAGGCTAAGAAGGTGACTGGAAGTGACTTGAATTGGGCCATGCAGAGTTCTTCTTCGAATATAAGTCTCTGAAGAGAGTTGTTTCTTGTGATCTTTTTAATAAAGTAATTAAATTGTTTACTACTCTAGCAACTGAACGGTTTTACGGAATACGTATTTGACACCGGTGGCGAGGTATTTTGCAACAAATATTCTTTAGTGCGATCCACAAAGTATAATTAAACTTCGTTTTGATGGACTGGTCAACCGAAAATTTTTACTCTTGCGAAAATATGTTTTAAGAAATGTTGCGCTAGTCATGACTGAAAAGAAAGTACTGATTGAGAAGATAAAGATTAACTTAAAGTCCACAAATAACATTTTTCTATTCGAAGTTTAAGTATCTCATTAAAAAGTAATAGATTCTCTGCAATGAAAGTTTTGCTGACAAATTTAGTCACTTTTTAAGTTTTTGAAAAAAAATATAATTGAAACAGGCATCTTTTAAATGTGCAAAAAGTATTTGCAAGTAAACTGACTATACAGTTTCAAGCGATGCAACACATGATGGTAGTACATGCAAAAGAACAAAATCGCTTCTTCGATGTTTGCTGAACGCTTGAAAATTCATTGAAAGTGGTTTGCAAGCACTCAGAATCTAAACAAGGTCAGCTTAGGAGCCAAAAACACTGTTGCTTTGATTTTGTATGATTTTCGTATTATCAACCATTGCACCTGCTGATGATTACCAGCGTAGATTGACAGTAACCACCACCCAGTTGAAAGGCTTACCGTGGTTGCAGGAGGGATTTTGTTTTGGACGGTGTGAGGGAAAATACCAGCTTGTCGAGCGTGCTTCCCTCTTACAATGCTTTCAACGACAGGCACGCGCAGACATACTTCAGGCAACCGGCTGTTCAAGACATGTTTAAGCGCGCTGCAAAACAAAGCAAGGTGAGCAACAACGAACTTTGACAACATCGCCTCACTGAATTTCAGTGCGTTCGGCTGCACGGCCCTCTTAAATGTTTGTGGAAAGTGGTAGCGAACTGGAGCGATCTGCATTGACGGCAGGCACTGACCGTAAACCCGTCGGCTTGTTTCATCTTGCTATAAACTACATTATTGACGTGCCGAAACAATTTTTGGGCTGTAAAAATCCGACAAACTCCAATTTCTGTAATGTAATTGTTCATGTTACAAACTATCAAGTTACATAGGAATGTTTCGGGCCTAATGCAGCTCTTGAGATTTACAGCAAAGTCTGCCTAAGCCCTAGGCCTTCATCTACTTTTCCATACTTTTTACCAAATGGCAGATAATTTGTTGTGAACTATTTTCGGCTCTTCAAGTCAAGCGTTTGCTTTTCTAGTACAGAAAGTAAAATCAGTTGCCGGGCTTTATATAGTCTCTACTTTCAACGAACAACCAAGTAATCTTCTTGCTGAGCAGCACATACGTTTCGTTGCATTATGTCGAAGTCGAACCTTTGGGTATTTTATGTGAAAATCAATAAAACAAGTGTAGGCAATGATGCTTGGATTCATTATCAAGTACAACCGTCAATAGCAGAATTTTTCTTTCTTTTTAGAGTGAACTCACTTCATCACTGCAGGCATTCAAGCTGTCAAATCGTCATCGCGCTCCTGCCACTCCAGGAACCACAATGTTACAGAAACTAGAAAATCGGTACAGGCCTCTTGCACAATGAATAAAAGTCTATCTAAGTCATTAATTTCGTCAAAAACAGTTATATTGATGCGGGTTTGAACTTGATACAGGTTTTAACAACAATTCGACGTGCTTGGGAGTTTATTTTTGATCGAAACTGTGCAACTTTGCCATTTCAGATAAACTTTTTCAGTTTCTTGTCTCCTCTCCCCAAACCTCTTCAGTTTCCGCATCCAAGCACATGTCTGTTCTTCTACTTTTTTCACTTGTCTCTACTGTGCCAGGTTTATTCTTTACTATAGATGTAGTGACATCACTTCACCTGCCAGTGGCTTGTTTGCAGAAAGACAATTCCAGCAGTTGATACCAAAAACGAAAAATGTGCACCGTTGATTGGCATTTCGTCACAGCGCGTAACCACATTTTCTGGCATCACATCATCTATCATCAGTGGCGTACCGAAGGGGGTGCGATGGTCCTAAGAGTCGAATTTTCGGGGCCGCCGAGAGATTGAAAAACAATGCGACTTATTCGCATATAGAGAAACCTTGACTACCCTATGAAAATAATTTTTAAATACCTATACAAAACCTATATTTATCTTGAACACCACTCCCATTATCCTGACATCTTGTCATACAAATACCTTTCAGCAAACCTTTTATTTCTATTTATTCAAGGCGTAATACATAAAGGCTACGTGACTGATCGAGTCACAGATTTCTTTGCTCGACATGCAGTCCAGTAGAGCTACATTGCGCAGCATTTGCTTTTGCAGGAACTTGTACGTTTCTACATAGGCGTAGCCAGGGGCCAAAGGGGTCATGCCCCCCAAATTTTTGGAAAAAATAGTCATTTTGTGCTTTGAGAGGCGTTTTTCCAAACAAAATAGTGTTATTAGCCTAAAATCAAACATTTTGCCCCCAAAAAATTTTGGCCCCCCCCAAATTTTTGGGCTGGCCACGCCACTACGTTTCTATGAGATATCGCTTTGCCTCTCTTATTTCTCAAGTATAACGTTGATAGGTAGACATTAGCAATGCCCAGTCGGAAGCTTAGTGGTATTCAGTATAGAAAAAGGAATGCAAAGACAGAACGAGAAGCGTGGAAGTCAGAAGGAGCGTGGCTGCTTTTTCTTGTGCAGCAAAAATTGGCAACCTTGCTGTATTTTCCGAGTACTTTTATCGCTCATGAGCAGTGCGCATGTTCATGGGCTGTTTGTTCGCTCTCACAGTGCTTCCTAGCGATGTAGAGTGTTACTGTACGAGCGCGCATGTTTGCGAAAGAACACAAGAAAAAGTCCCTCTGAACGACATAACTACAACGTAATTTCGTAGTGGAAAATTTTTGACTAATTTTTTTCTGATGCATGCTAGTGGAGTGTCTTTTGTTTATGACCAGTTAAGTCCTGCTCGTAGAGAACATTGTCAGTTTACAATAGTCTTAAACGAATGAAACCATATTACGATCTTTAACCTACTGAACCTGCGCATTTTAATATCTGAGGCAAATCATATTCATTTAGCATTAGTGCTTTGCAAGGTTAACAGAGCTCCAACCTGTGAAAAAAGATGAAACTAGCTCATACAATAACTGTCGCTGCTGAGTCAACTATGCCGACTGATTTCTGCGCTTAGAAGGCGGATTGATGCTTGCAAGCAGCAGTACATGCGAGCGTGGAAATTTTAGGGTTACATGAAATAGGCTTTCGTTCCTCCATTTTCATGACCGCTTTTCCTCTGGAGAGAGTGGCGGGGACAGCAGCCCTCTAGGAGGACTAGAAATACCTCACGGCCAACAGAAATCTCAAATAGTTCTGCTGCCCTCACACCAAGGCGGGACCAAGCAAGGTCGGAGAAGTATAGTCAGGGCCGGCCCTAGCAGATGCGGGGCTCAATGCAAGACCTGGGCGCGGGGCCCAATGCAAGACGTAGTCGTGGGGCCCATCTGAACAGTGATTTTATGACGTCATCGTGTTTAGTCAACCGTGTTACGATCGTGGTTAAGCGCAAATGTATAGTGCAGCACTAACACGAGAATTGAGCACGTTTGCTAACGTTCGAGAGGAAATTTGTTAGTTCCTGACGAGAGCTTTCTTTGTTAACAATGAAATTTATATGGCGTTTCTACTGAATTCTCAAGCGCAAGGTGTATCTGGCAAATATGAACAATCTACCCAAACACCAAGGCGCGGGGTCCAATGCAGCTGCATCGGCTTAAGGCCGGCCTGCATCGGCTTAAGGCCGGCGAGGCCACAAAGGCGCGGGGCCCAATGCAGCTGCATTGGTTGCATCAGCTTAAGGCCGGTCCTGAGTATAGTCACTCCACCTGGTCCTTGAACAACTTCTGGGCAGCTTTCCGTGGGTGTAGCCAGCAGGATTTGCCTCGCCAATCTTTTCTGGGACAGAAGAAAACTTTGATTTCTAAATAAATAATTTCTTATGGGTTACAATTTACACAAGGAGACCCGCAAAATGTCTTTTGCTCCCACTCAACTTTACCCCGGTTCGCCACTGTCTATCAAGAAATATACGGTAAACGTTATGGACAATTTGGCTCTTATTTTTCAAATGTTTTCAGAAATACCAGGTCTGGATGATCCAATTGCAAGTGTAGTTTTTTCTGCGGTGTCTATAGCCTTACGGGTCCCCGAATGATGGCATTTTTGGACGATCAGAACCAAAAAAATGACCTTCAGCACCATAGCAGGGACTCATTCGAATAGCTGTGGAGCTCTTTGTTGCCAGGAAAAACTTAGGCTTTTTATGTAGTTATCTGACAGTTGGGAACAAGCATGAATAGGGCGTATCCAGGGGGATAAAGCGCGGTCGCTACACCTAAATTTTGGACGGGAATTATTGAACCTTTGAGAAAAAATTGTCATTAATCCTAAAACCAATTATTTATTCGAGTTGGTAATTCTTGGCCCCCAAAGTATTTTTCTGGCTACGCGCCTGACCACAGATAAAAAATACGAAAATACACACCGATATAAAACATAACTTGAGTAAGTTTAATCAATATGGAAGTAGGTTTAAAGAATTCGCTCAGAAACCTGAAATCAACGAAAGCCTACAGATGGCCTGTTTGTTTCCGACTTGAAATATTGCACAATCGCCGCACTATATTTCGTTTTCTAGTCAGGAACTTATTTTGTGAACGGAACGGTGTTTTGCTATTAGTAAGTTCAACGATTTGAAAACTGCCTGAAAACCTGCACTGTAATGATTTTCGGTACAAGCATAGTTTATAAGGTATTTTTTCCTTTTAAGTTCTTTTTAGCCACTTGTTCAAACCAGTGCTTCGCCGCACTAGATCTCGGGGCAGATGTTGAGCAGCCATCCGACTGTCTCATCGTCCAGAACGGTCAGGTCGTGCAGTCCATGAGGAGGTCGATGGGTTGGACATGGGAGAACAACATGGTCGACGGCTTGTTCTTCTGCGCCACATTCACAAGCCGCAGAGGCCACACCCCGATTGTACAAGCAGGAACGGAAACGTCCAACACCGGTGCGGAGGCGGTTAAGCCGGACCCAGGCTCTTCTTGGGAGGGTCATTCCGGGGGGTGGGTGCCGGTGTCGGGAATGATAATGCGGAGTCTTGTGGGGTTGTAAATGTGGACAAGCTCAGAGCTATCTCTGTTTCGCGAGATCTGATTGCCCAGTGCAGTCACGTGACAAAGGTCGTTGACCTTACGTCGGCGTGGTGATTCCGCATTCGTTCGACAGAAAATATATGAGCAAACGAGAATGGTTGCGGTATTGGATAACGAAAAGACGCTTGTGCGTTTGCATTACAGAAATTGTATTTGTCTTCCAATATTGCCTTTTTTGACTTACTGAGAAAGAAAGATAGAGCGTAATATCTTGCAGTGTTTGTATTTTGCACTGTAAAAGCACCCGCAGGTGGTAAGTATTTACAGAAAAGTCAAAACGTGGCGTCAGCTTGCAGAACATTAAACAAAATACCCGTAGCTCCTCATAAAAATCGGCACATGGCATCAGATGACAGAATGTGGAATCAGCTTGCAGAACATTTCAAAAATGCCCGCAAGTCTTCACAAAAAATGGGTACATGGCATCAGCTTACAGAATGTTAAAAATGATCCGTAATTCTTAACAAAAAATCACGATTTCTGTGCCGATGTTTGCGAATAGTTGAGTCTTTTTAATGTTCTGTCATCTGATGCCATGTGGCGATTTTTTGTGAAGAGTTCCGGGTATTTTTTTAATGTTCTTCAAGCTGACGCCACGCTTCGACTTTTCTGTGAATACTTGCTACCTGCGGATGTTTTTACAGTGCAAAATATAAACACAGCAAAATATAAGTTTACAGTAATTTATGCTACAGGTTTAATTAAGGTTTGATAGGCAATATTGGCAGATAAATACAATTTATGTAATGCAAACATACAAGCGTCGCTCTACAAAAGCATTTTGTGGTTTTGTTACATATAAGTGTCTTTTGTTTGTCCACTAGCGCAAAAACTCTCGTTTTTCTCATGCATTTTGTGTCAAACAAATACAGGATCCCGCCCACGTAAGGTCAACGACCTTTGTCACGTGACTGAACTGGCCAATCGGGTCTCGTGAAACAGATATAGCTCTGAGCTTGTCTACGTTTTGGAAATTCGCTGTCCGCCCACTCCGCATTCCATTGGTAATCCGCCCACTGCGCCGCACGTATGTTGTTGTCGTCAGATGAACTGATGAGATGTTGTGCGGCGGGTACAAATGGGTGTCTCGATTTGAGGCGCCGTGCGTTTGCACTCGATGGACGGGTGAGTGCTGAGTGGAGCAGATGTCCAGGCTCCATGGCACGGCCTGCGAGACAGTGTGGCTCCATTGCGACGAAGCTCAGCAGGTTGGATGCCTGCGAGAATTGGAAGGTTGTCCGCTGGTGTAGGACACAGGCATCCAGTCACAATTCGCAAGGCGTCGTTGGTGGCGGGGTGGATGAGGCGGGTATGAGCACTGTGGCACCATATAGGAGCGCAGTACTCTGCAGTTGAATGCACCAGGGCTCGGGTGGCCATTCGCAGAATTGTTGCTCCAGCACCCGAACCGGAGCCAGCAAGCCGCCTCAGGAGCGCAACGCGTGATGTCAGCTTCTTGCGAAGTTACTCCTTTAGTGACTTCGCACAAAGAAACCCAAGCTTACTTGTTATGCCACTTGAATGCATTCCTATCACGGCTTTTGACCACGAAACATTCAAACAACAATTTTTTCGGATTGTTTCTCGACACCAACTATCAAGCACGATCAATGCATGATTTCCGCTAATTTCTGTACGCAAAGACCTCTGACATTTTTGTTTGCTCTTCACGGTTAAAAATCTAACCAATCCTCCAAAAGGTTCCTCTAGTGCAGTGGCTCCCAAATTTGTTTGAGCCGTTATCCAAAACAAGGTAGAGATTATGTCTTATTTCCCTCAATATTTTGTGTCGTAGAAAGCATGCAACCAGTATACTTGTATCTATATCGTTCTCATTACTTTTCAGTAACTTTATTTAATCACTGCAAAAAAACCAGTTATAGTACATTAATCAGAACGCATTGCGGCATCACAAACGAAAGTCAAAAGCCATTACAGCTGTTAGTAAGAGCCTTTACTGGTGGCAGCCACTGTTTATTAATTCTGCTCGCATTTCAGGTCGAAAATTTATTTTGCAATGATCGCTCATAATACAGAACAACATTGTGATTTTGGTTCTGCGTTACCCCCCGAAGAATCGCATATTACCCCCGGGGGGTAATTTACCCCCAGTTTGGGAACCACTGCTCTAGTGCGACGCTCCCAGATACAACTGACGTTCCGATGCATTTGACGTTTGTTTCAGTCCTTTCCGTGATCGATATCTTTTTAGACTAGAATACTTCAACGCACACTTCTTCCAATTTTTGATGAAATTAGTAATCCCTGTTTTCTTTCAAAGGTTTGTTGTGGACTGCGTAAGAACAGACAGCCTTAAATCAAAGCGCAATCCAATCATTCCGCGATACGACGCCCTCAACGACCTCCATGCCCAAAATTATTTCAGGAAAAGAAGCGTCAGAGCATTGCTTCGTCAAACATGCGACGTCAAGTTTTAAAATCAGGAATATTGGCATTGTGCTTTAAACATGCTGTGTGGAAGAGTTATTACCTCTTTTGCTTTATGGACACCACTTACCGTATAATGTGGTGTGAATGTGATACATTATATAACATTTACTGTAGCGCAGTTCTTGCTTTTGCCTGTTTACCTTCTCTTGCAGTTGCAAATTTGGGTCCTTGCTCTCGTTGTTTATTTGCCGTCATATTGCGGTTTCTTAAAGTTATATTTTAAGTTTGTGTTAGCAATCACCAATCTGACAGGACACTTCCTTGTAATTGGGATCGTGCCTATCCATTGATTTTGAATTTATTGTTGAAATGGGTGCATCGGATGATCCAATCTTGAGAAGATTTTGCTTTTCATATTCTCCGCTGCTTTCATATCACTTAAAAATGGTTGTGCTGACCAAGTGCAAATAAACCAGAAGAAGAAGGAGTAAACGTTCCTGATATCTGAAGTGAAAAAACATCTTTGACAGCCGAACTATCGCCATTTTGCATGTTCCATACCCCATATTTTAAAAATTTGTGAAATTAGTAGAACAGTAACCAGTCCTAAAAAATGACTGCAATTCAAAGTGAGCGTTTCAATATTACAGTATTCAAACGTCAAAAGCCTACACCGCACAGCTAGGCTTTTAAGTTCTTTGAAGAGTTGAACGATACGAAGGTAAAAAACTGTTTAACAAACATCTAAACAAGTGTGCGTACAAATTCACAGATTTTTGTTGGTTAATGCAATTTAGAAGACAAAGATTGTGTGATGAGTACTTTTACTTTGCTTCTTAAACAGATGTGACCAAAGTTTACTTCAATAAAACAAATGTTGTTATCTGAACCTCCGTTTTGTTCCAAATAACCGCAAATTTATGCACAGTCAAAAATTGGAAAAAAACAGCTTGTACGAGAAAATGTTTCTGTTGCTCTTTATTTTTCTCTCTGCTGTCATCGTTAACTATTGCTATTTGTTCTAATAAATAATTCTTTGATGTGTTTATTCATGAATATCATTAACCATGAATTCTGTGACAAACCAAACAGTTAAACTTCAAAAAAATCTGATAAAAGCATAGAATACTAACAAATGATCTCCTTGGTGAGATGCCTTCATGTACGTTTTCAATACGTTCGCAACTCTCGAAAAGAGCATTCAGTTGAACCATGGACGATACATGTTGCAGAACCAGCCAACAGGATAACAATAATAAAAATCTTTGCTCAACTGTTGTAAAATTTAAAAACGACACCGACGTTTCAGTCAACCAACTAAGTAGGTTTTCATCATCATGGCCAATGGCAACTAGAACAGGAAAACACTAGAATTCACCGAAAGAACGCGCGTGATTGCATGACGTAGTGATAACAGTGATAACAACGTTGAAAGGCATGGACTATACGCTCCGCATTTTCTGCAGTTCGTTTTCACAGGTAATTCCAGGAACTGCACGCCATACCTTGACACACATGCTTAATTTACCGTAACCTTTACGTCTTAACATTGTGATAAACTGTTTTGATGCAGTGGAGCATGACGATGGTTTCTACAGTACTCTCAGAACATGGGTCACACGGTCACAGTCTATAACAGGCACTGCACTGTATAGAGAATGTTTGAAACAAATCCTACACAACCTACACTGAAACGGTGCTTGCAATCTATTAGCAATACCAACCTTCAAATCTTTTTGTCAGTGGTTTAGGGACCATCTTGAAAAAGCAGGCCAGAAACGAGATAAAGAAAAAGGCTGTGATGAAGTAAAATTTGCTCAACCTGTTCACACATTTGTTCAAAAATTCTTGCACGTCTCTGACAGTCAAAACATGAACTTTGTGCTCTAACAAGATATAAACTTCTAGTTCTATATGAGTGAATCCATCGGCAATTATTTTAGGAAATCAATTTCACGTAACGCTACGCATCCTCAGTCCCACAATCTTATTCAAATAGAAACTGTAGGTCTGAGATTGCAGGACTGAGGATGCGTAGTGTGACGTAAAATCGATTTCCTATTAAACATTTGCCATTGGATTCACTTGTTTGCCACAGTTTTGGAGACTAGTTGCTTGAATACAGATATGTGCAAGTTTGAATCATCGCACGAAGGAGAAAGCAGAGCCCTGTCAGCCGATTCCGCGAAAGCCTACAGCAAACATAGACCTTTTAATTGTAATTCTCTATGATCAGTATTTTTTCACTGAGATAGGTGACCACCTCAGCAAAGATTTTTAATTACGATTTTCATCGAGGGATGATTGATTGTTTTGAAAACACCACCGTCGTCAGTGGAAATAAGCCAACAACGTTGTAAGACAGGCTTCGATACTATTTAAGGCAGCTATGTGCAACCAAAATTGCTTACTGAGTCAAAAATTATGTCAATATCTTAACCACGGCCGCACATTTAATGACTTACTTTGATCGTAGTACACTAAATTTAGTTTGAGCTAACGCACTGAAAGCGTTCGAATCCTAACTGCAATGGCAACGACAGCTTGGCATTTTTAACCACTCCGTAAGCGTGATTTCACAGGGAAGTTCAGTGCCAACGAAAGACAGGTTGACAGTATGTAGGCTACTCACAGGCAGCACAAAACCTTCGACAAGGGCATGTGGCCCGTGGACCGCGGGTTGGACGTAACTAATTTAAGGGCTTAGAACAGCAGTACTGTGCGATAGGTAGGCTGTGGTGTAAACGCGTGGAACACGATATGAATCACACAAACATAAACACTTGCTGTTATTGCTTAAAGAAGGTATCTACTCTTTAATCCTGTGATGAAGGCAGTCCAAGCAGATAAGATTCTTTAAAATTTATTCTATGACGTGTTCTCAAAGGTTTTGTGTCAAAAAGTAGCAGTTTACCTGTTGCAATCAGATAAAAAAAATTTTGACTAAACAGTCAAAGCAGTGGTTCTTAACCTTTTTTCTACCACGCCTCCCCAAGTAGTTGTCCTTTTTTTCAAGCCCCCTGACTTTAAAAAAGCTGTATAAACAAATGTATTTATTGCTAAATTTAATGATCAAACATTCCATGCTTTGGGCACGTAAGGGATCGCGCCCCCCTGGAAATTGAGCTAAAGGTTATAAACAGGAATTTTAGTTCTTTGCAGAATACTCAAAACTTTTAACTTTTGCGCTACCTACTGCTCCATAAATGCGTAAACAAATTCACGGCTATTATCCTTTAAATCCCATTCAGAATCAAACTAATTGGATTTAAATCACTTGTTTCAAACCGAGAGCACAACAGCTGCTTTCTGCTCGACTTGCAAGTTAGGCAAGGCAGCATGCGAAAACAAAAACGTTTCGTAGTAGTACCATTTTCAATCAAATGTTGTTCATTCCAACAAACCCTATACACAAATACATCAAAAGTCACACAATTGACCAGTTGTAACAAACATAACCTGATGCAGAATGTTATCTAGGTTTGGTTAAGTTTCCTAGTTTCTTGCAAGTGTTTTGAGTGTTGTCGAAACGTGCTCGAACTCTCAAGCGTTTATTTTTACTAAAAAGTTACAAGAATGAATGTATTCGGGGTTTTCCTTTTCTGCTCATGTGTAATGCTTGCAAGTTCATGTTAACAAGATCTAGTACTGCCTTCACACAGATTGGCTAGAAGGCTAACTCTCAAATACACTCTTTTTTCCAACTCCCCACACAAAACTACTATCAGAGAAACTCGGAAAACTGCTAGGAGTTTTCCAAACAAAATTCTTACTGAAAACCTTAGTAAAAAGCCTTTTGAGGCTTTGTATTAAGTCTTTTTATTAAGGTAGTGCCAGCGAAGATTTTACTTCACAAAGTTGTCTTAGATTTAGACTGCGTAGCAAGTTGTTTTGAGCGGAACGTTTGACAGCCATTATTAAGTTGTCGTGTTCGAGAATTCGCAAGCAAGTTTAGGAATATAATTGAATCTAAAGATGTTAAGAAAACACATCATGTCAAGAAAGTTTTAAACCTGTGTGAACTTTTCAGGATGAAAACGTTTTAAATTTTTGTCGAAAAGAATCTGGTAACTTTTTTTGAAGAGCGTTCACAACAACTGGTTGTTCAATTGCTCTGGAAAAATGCAATGAATATTGCTAAAATATATTCCTACCGGATATCGCTAAAAACAGGTAAGCGAGAAAATATGACCACTGGTGAAAAATTTGGAAAAAGGTCAATTTTCCCGGAGGTTTATTTTGCTCGCATTCTTGAAAAAACTCGAGAAAAAAGATCTTTTTTCCCTAAGCGAAGTTTTGTTGCTTGTTTTGCAGCAGTTGCTTGATTTGGTGTAGACGTCTGAAGCGAGTCTCACATCATGACGCCTAAACGAAAGCAGCTGTTTCTTGCTGATGATATTGGGTGAACGAAAGCTTCACAGCCTATTGAGTTGTAAATGAGCTGAGCTGGTTATCAAAATATCCTCGAACAGCAAGGCAGTAGCAACAGGTTTGTACGAAAAAATGTAACCAGATGGTGTAGGAAGTATAAGTGTAAGCAGAGATCAGTGTTTTCGAGAATATGTGATCGTGGAAAAATCGCATCGTGACAGCGATTGTGCACGATTTGTGGCACTTCGTGGTCTGATCCATGCATTCTCCAATCCTTGATAAACACAACCGAATTCCAGCAATTTGTGCAAAGTTTGGCTGCAGTTAAGATGGGAGTAAACATGTCAATAAGCATGAATTATGTCTCATGAATCCAGTACCTTATTTAAAAATATAAATTCCATCAATTTGAATTGAGCTGAAGTTGCAATACTCAGTCTCAAGCGAAATATATACTCTGTTGTAATCAACGTGACTGATTTTTAGCTAGAAAAGGCTTCTTTATGTACAGCAGATCAGGGGTTCCCAAACTTTCTCTCCCCATGTGACCCTTCACCATTTTGACAAATGAGCATGTACCCCTAAAATATCTTACGACAAAAAGGCCGAGTAAAATAAAAAAATCCACTGGATGTTTAATGGAACTTTTAGATTTTTATAACTATAAACGTAGACTCCATTTATATGTTTCAAAGTTAATTAGTTTCATCTGTACAATAAATGTACCCCTTCCGATAGGTAAATGTACCCCAGGTTGGGAACACCTGCATCAGATACTAAAAATTCTACTTCATCGTAGGTAAAACTCTTATTGTTTTGTGCAAATAAAAACGGAGTCACTGCGAAAGGTAAAATAGGCGTGTAAGCTCAATTATCCCTAAATAAGGCTATGTGATCTAACATAGTTCTCTAAGCAATTATGTCAAAGGATAACCAAAGTGGTATTTAAAAGTTGGGAAAGAGTAGTTCTATTCTATACCTGCAACATGCAAATAAGAACCATCGTCGGGCCTCGTTCTGAAAATACATAAATTGAATCAGTGAATCTTATTCACTCTGTCCTATGAGAGGTTGAAGACGTCACTCACGACTCGCGGCTGCTTGAGAAACCAAGCAGGCTGGAGATTTGAGAGGTGACTCTGCACAATGCATTGCCTTCGGCTTGAGCACGCAACGGCAACATTTGTCGATCAGGTGTATTGATACAAAAAGCGAGGCGTCTACTCTCTACCGTGGTGATGAGACTACCTCGCAGTGAAAACGTAGAGAACAGCCTAAAAGCGTTGATAGACGCGAAATTGCTAACTCGTGAAGCCAACCTCGAAGATCACACGGACACTGACTACAATCTAATTCTTGGGCCCATAATTCTTTAAAGCTGCATTGTGTAGAAAAATCTCAATCGATACATCATGAGTGGATGTATATCTATAGATATTTGATAACTGGATATAGGTTATGGCACCATGAACATGGGCGTCGGAAGGGGGCAGGCGGCCTTGCCCCCCTGGATTTTAAAATTTTCAGCAAAAAAAAGTTGTTTTCTTGACTTCGAGTGGTAAAAAACAAATTTCACCACTTTTGACCCCCCCTGGAAATCTCCTAGTCCCCCCCCCCGGAAAATTCCTTCCGACGCCCATAACCATGAATTAATTGGGAATATTTTAGAACAATTTACTTAACTCACTAATTAACGATACTCTGTTTTTCATGTACTCTTCACCTATTGTATTACATAAAGATGGTTAAATCTTTTGTAATCGGTTGTTATATCTGAACTCTCTGAATAGCTGTTAGTTGTGATTTCCACCCTTGTCTCTTCAACTTTTTCCGAGTGTGCTATGTGCCCTGTGGTACATATACGCAACTATGGTTCTCCATCATAATCCATGTGTAACTGTATTGCTTCTTCATGGTCTTTGTTCACAAAAATTGCTTTTTGTCTCTGCTGCATGTGTCTTTTCTTTAATGTCATGGTTGCTGCATGGCTTTATGCTTCATAACCTACACTGTCACTTACTTCTCCCTCCTATGTACATGACTGACTTGTTCAATTGTTTATCTCTCAACTCTTCACGCATTGCTTGCCTGCCATCATCTGTGGTATGTAAATAAATGTTGCGTATACGATTTGACTTCTGGGTTTGTCATTGTTTGTTTTGTTTTACCACTTTGATCTTTTCTGTATTCGTTTTTGTTTCTGTTTCGTCCAATTGTGTGATTGCACATTTGATTTCCATTTTTCCATTTGATAAAAAACATGTTCAGATTGCCATAACATCCATCCATTCGTCACACATCTATACGAGACATGACGACATCTCTTCAAGAGCACGCGAGGCCGTCAATACACGCGAAATAATGCCAACAGAAACACGCGTTCAACTCTGAAAAGTCACGGTGTAATTGATAAGTCACGTGATATATACGAATACTGTGTAAGCTGGAGACCAGCGCGGGGCGGGTTGTGGGTACCCGCATTTGCGGAGCGGTTGCGGGAACCCGCAGAGATATGCGTGCGGGTGCGGGGCGGGCGCGGGATGAAAAAAATTGTCACCGAATGTTGACTCAATGTATGTGAAAGTGACATGAGCAAAAAGAAGGTTCACTTCTTATTTTATAGACTTTTTTCAAAACTTCCGTTGGTTTTGAAATGAACCACGGAATAAATTGCCACTAGCGGTGAAACACGTTGCATGATTTTTAGTGGTTTTCCGTGACAGGTGCAGATTTGGGCTGAAACAGTGTGGGGCGGATTGGGAGGGCTTGCAGGGCGGGTGCAGGGCAGTAGCGGGCAAGATTTTTCAAATTCCTGCGAGTGCGGGGCGGGTTTAAAATTTGAGGGTGGCGAGTCGGGAGCTGACAAAAAATTTCAATCCGAGCAGAACTCTAGTGTGAACATGTGAGCGGTTTGTGCTCATCAAGAAGGCTCAATGAGCAGTCTGTCACACATGCGTTGATTCCAGTTCAAACATACTTGTCCGTCATGGGCGTCGATAAGGGGGAAGGGGGCCTTGTCACCCCTGACTTTTTGAAATTTGACATTTTTCTATTAAATTTTTAGCAAAAAGGTTGTTTTCTTATTTTCGAGTGGGTAAAATGAAATTTCACCATTTTGACCCCCTTTGGAAAAATCCACTATTGACCCTCCCCTGGAAAAAATTCTTCCTACACCCATGTTGTCAGTATAACTGGGTCACGGGCTGCAACAGAACTACTGACATCCGGTCAATAGTAGGTGTGTCAGAAATTAAAAACAGCTGTCTCTACCAAAAAAGGCCAAATGAGCAACAACAATGCAAAATCCAACTATACTTGAGTGAAATCATACCTCGTGTTGGACATTTGAAAATCAACTGTTTTCATCAACCAAATAAATCATCGAATGAAGAGCAAAACGCTACACCACAAAGAACGCAGATGACGGATATATCCACAGAAAAAGACGACAAAACCAAGGTTCTACAGTATGCAAACCCGTAGGAGTGCACTTCTGAAAATGTGCATCTTGCCATTGAGGTCACGTCAGGTCACTACAGAGCAATTTTGCATCCAAGACGTGCGATTGGGACAGCTGCCCTCAAACAACCCATTGAAGACGTAATTCCTCAGAAAAGATGCTTATGCAGTTGTATCCCATACACATGCACGATACTATCGCAAACAAAAAACAATGTGTTAACAGTGGTCAAAGGGAACGCGAAGGTTGAGATTCTAATGCTTGCTCAAAGGAAGTTTACAGGTACTGGCAATACAAAAAGTAAATAGAGGCTACTGCGTTTTCGCATTTTCCATATATGAAAAGCAATGCTTTACCCAATATCAAAACAACATCCATAGCAACGTGGTACCATCGAGCGGAAATAACTGCAGCTTGTTCTCGGAAAATATAGCATAGCTTGAGTAATGTTAAAGGGCATAAACATACGGCTTTCAAAATCGTGGTATTTCAAAAGGTGCTTGAAAATGGGCAGCGAAGACGTATTTAAAGACCTTTTCTTAGGTCAAACTCATCTTCGCTGTTACTGACCCGTGGATGTGCTGAACATTCTGCATAGTTCTCTTCACAATGGAAATCTGGCGACTGTTTAAACGAGTTGTCTTAAGATGTCGCGACATTCAATGACTTTGGCAAATAAAGATGGTCAACTAAAAGGTTTCAAATGACGATGGAACAGCGATACGGCGTATCCAACATCAACAAAGTAATGGAGGCCATATACATCAGTGTATGAAGTCGTGCAAAAGAAAGTCTGGAGCATGATTGCAAGAAAACGGTTCAGGTTTTAACTGACTAATATCAGGCCAAGCACCCTTTAAAGTGATGGTACATACGCGCACGAAATATATTTTGGGTATATCGTTGCGTATGTGTAGCACTGCTGCTTTGGAAGGAGTACTTCCAGAATCAAATTCAGTGGACTCCAGAACTAAACTGGCTTGAACGCAAATTAAAGCTTTGGGGTAAGAAATTGGAACTTTTGAGTTTACTATTCAGCAATTGTGCGCTAGTGTTGTGGCTTATAGGTTATCACCGCTTGGCAAGGGCAGGTTAGTGCACTTTGTATAGTGCTTGAAAGTACAGTAAATCTTAGACATTTGACATGTTTTGGGTGTGAGTTTATGAAAAAATACCTGCATTCTCCTGTTTAAACTAAGTGAGTGTATTTTTGAGTGAAAACGATGGAGAACAATATCAGTTTTTTCATAGCCGTATAGCCGAGATAACAAAGACCTACCAAGTTGGAAAGTATGTAAGTTACAATAAAAATAGGTAAGACCTGACAAAGCTACGATAAAATTTAGTGTTGTTTTCTTAACCACGAAAAAAATGAACCAAGCACAGAAAATATAAAAAAATATGTTTTACAATTTGCGCCAAGTTTTAATGTAGCATTGAATGCTTGTTCTGTAATTAAGGAGTTTATACGAAACATTTTAGTGAAGAAGACGTAATGATCGAAAGACATGCTTATCACGTCCTATTAATAGAACAACAGGGTAGTTGCAGCCGGAAACGTCGCCTTCACAGCAGTTACGACTCATCTTCTGTAATTCTCCGTGGATTCAAATCTGCCGTTGCTTGAGCGCTCACAAGTTGAACTTCGTTTACAACGGACTTCCCTGAAAGGCCTTCGAGTTCTTGCCAAAACGTTTTCGCACACTTACAGCTGATGTGACTTCACCTGTAAAATAAACGTGTAACACACTCTGTATGTGTGTTCAAATGACCCCTTTGCGCACTGAACTTTTCTTAACCAGAAATCTGGATCCATCACTGCCATAGAACGGATCGTGATCTACAATAAAAATATTTTCAGAATTAACAAATGCTTTTCTATTGTTATAGTTTTCAACTTTTGCTCCTTTTCCTTTGTCGCATTCCTTTATTTTTTTCAAAAAAAAATTGCTTCTACGTTCCTTCGGGTTGACCAATCCCCAGCAGATACTTTCAGATTATAGTCCACCTAGGTTGAAATGAAATACTTTTAGCATTAAAAAACTTGTCTAAACGTGTCATAGATAACGTGAAAGTTGAACCATTTTTTTGCTTGACGTAAGTTGATCGTGGGTCAAATTGACATTGCTTTATATAGCAAGATAAAGTTTCATTATTCAAACCACTCAATTAGAGCTTCAAAAGATGCCACAAACTAGTTAAACAAATACCTTATAGCAGGAGTCTCCAAACTACGGCCCGCGGGCCAGATGCGGCCCGCGAAGCCATTTCATCCGGCCCGCGAAGCCATTTTGTCAATAATGAAAAAATAATATACAGCACTTACGAAGAATTTGTTGATTTGGTAGAATATAACATATTCCGCAACAATCACATTGTGTATGGAGTCCGGCCCTC
>JGI24158J21664_10001422_pt1 | contig 26963 bp, 28 predicted proteins | sample Ectturendosymbi3_FD_21664 | JGI IMG/M metagenome (IMG submission 21664) | reverse complement strand
GTCACACACGCTGGGAAACAGTGAAAATGCGGAACAGCTAGGGCAATGAAACGAGTGAAGATTCGAAGAAATGGGGACATCTCACGTGTTTCGTCATTTCTGGTTCGCGATAAAATTGACGACCTGGTTGCTTTTTTCTCTTCATCGCCCACAGTTTGCACTTTGATCATTTCTGCGAAACGCTCCGATCTGCACCACCACCATCATGCTCACGCCCCATTTTCCCATACCAACTGGGTTTTCCTTTCTGCTATGGCAACAGTTTGAAATAAGGTTAGCATGATTCCTGGTTGCCACATGAATCTCGTTCGAAACTTGCTTTATAATTGACATCTGACCAAGTTCTCATAATTCTCATTTAAGCCATGGGAGCAGTCAGCGGATCATTTTCAGAAAGAATAAATCACTCTTACCGAAATACCAAGCACTGCAACCTGCCGTACGAGGTCTCACTCGCAAAACGCAGCATATGTTTGGCGTAAGTAACTGATGACGTAACTGTTACATCAAAAATTTTAGGCAGCCACAACGCCGCGAAGAATTACCCATTTCCTGAAAATCTGGCCTAAGGAATGCTACAATTTTGCTACAGGTGAAGGCGTGACTTGACATACAATACATCTAAGTGACTTGTCGAGCGAAGCAAGCATAAAAATGACTGTGGCGTCTACTTCCGCATAATCTCAAATGTTAAGTTTGGAGCGGCACTATTTGTTTCGTGTTAAGTTTAAGAACAATGCTGGGTGCAGAGGTCATTGTGAATAAAAAGCAAAATACAAGCAGTCCCAGCAGGGCAGAGACAACGAAACAATTGAACATGGCTTTTGGATCGATTTCTTTAGTTCATAGCAGTTCAAACTGTTGGCTCTGAGTTAGGTAAATTACCAAATGAAGACCTATAGTCAAAGCCGATTGCATCTGATCGTTTATTAACTAGATTAGTAAATATTCGTGCCGGCATTTTAACATTGTTAATGACTAAAATGTACGAGACGCCTGCAAGCCTCAATGGAAAGTCAATTCAGATGTTAATAGTGTTGCGGCCAGTGGCCGAACTATATGGACAAGTACGTACGGACTGGAACCAGTGCTTTGTGATAGACTGCTCACTGAGCCATCCGGCTGGGCACAAACCGTTCACATGTTCACACAGCGTTGTACGTAACACGTGACTCAATATTCACACCGTTCGTTGAATGCGTTTTTCTGCTTGCCTTTCTGTGCATGTATTTACAATCTTGCGGAACCTTACTTGATCTTTTTTCGTCAGTAGTGCCATGAGCGAGTTGTCGTCTGACTAATCCATTACTGTTTTCTGCGATATGTTTGCTTCTGTATCGTGGTAAAAGACAAGTCGCTTTTTGTGTTAATGGTCGATAGATGTTGCCGTTTTGCATCATTAAAACCAGCGCAGAACTCGAGGCAATAAATGGTACAGTGTCACCTCTCAACTCCCCTGTCTGTTTCGTGTCTCAAACAGCCGCGAGCCTGAGTAACGCCTTCATCATCGCACAGGACAGCGTGAATCAGATTCACAGTTCGTGCTTGTGTGTTACAGAGTGAGAGACACATCAACAAAATGGTGCTGTGACCAGGATGTGGAGGTCGTGCCGAGTTCAGCCTTCGCACAAAAAGAACATGCGATCGGTGTGGTTCGTTGTAAAAAGGAGGGGATGTTGTTGCAACCTCTCCGGTGGCGATGGGTTGATTGTGTGATTCACCACGAACGGGATGTGCGCGAAGAACAAAAATATATGTGTGTTACAAACCTATCTCCTCGCATTCTTCGTCGTCGTCGTTGACTGGCTCCGAGACGACTGTGACTTTGAACGAGGTCTGTCCCGTTTCAATCATGTTGGACAGCAGGCTGCGTTGTTCCTGGTGATCGACTGCGTCGACTTTTGTAACTGAAAAACAACGCGAGCAACTCGTAGTGGTTTTCTGCAACAGAAATTACTGGCAATCGTGGTGGTCTGAACCGCAGAAAAATTATAGCGGGGGATAATTACGCAGTCTTTCATGACAGTTTGGATCGAAACCATTTTTACGAAATTCTCGGTCAAGAACATCTCTTTTAGATGTTCAAGGAAGCTTGTCGCTTACAAAATATGAACAAAATAACTGAGCAAGAAATGTGAAGCAAACAAATTACACTACATACTTTCATCCACCATCACATAAGCGCAATCACCGCTGAAAAAATTGAGACGTATTTCGAAACGCTCAGATATTGCAATGGTGCTAAGTTTTAATCATTACATGTCGTAGTTAAAAAACTGTTCGTCCATTTGAGAAACACGAAAAGGCATATTTTTGCTCGTTCAGTTAATAGCATAAAATATTTTAACCTGATCAATGCAGCAAGACCGAAGCTACCTGCAAGATAATGAAGATTTTTAGAAAAAATTTACGCTAAACCCCTAATTAAGCGTCACAAAAATTACGTACAGATCCGAACAAGGGTAAAAACGCTGGACACAGAGATTGGAAACCACGACAAGGAGCCGACACAACTTCGCCAACAGTACAAGATGTTTTAAGCTCACTGTTGCTGTAGCTGAGATTAATCTTCTCGTCTCTAGACTTCGGCATAGGGACGGCGTCGGGCATTTCCTCCACAGAGCCAAGAAAATCGTACTCCGCAAAAATCTGGTCGATCTTGAACTCATCCCAGATTGATGATTTCGGGTCAAGGGTCAAGTAATTGAGGGAAATCCTCACAGTTTCTGAACTTTGCTCAGAACGTTTCTGCAACAACAAAGTCTCTTAATACCAGCAAGAAACATATTAGTGTTTGAATGAGGTTTGCTCTAAATCAATAACGGTGAAAGATCACAGCTCTGGAAAAGCAATATTTTTAAAGTCATTCTCAGTGTGGTTGGCGTCTTCTGAATGAACAAAACGTTTGTAGGAAACAATTTAAACTACAAGAGGTATCGGTTGGATTCTCCTTCTTACCGTGTCCTTACTAGTATCCTCAGTGCTAGTTGGCATGTCCTGTGTCGGTGACGGTTCTTCCGTTTCGACATCCTCATCTTTTTCATCCTCGCTCCCTTTTTCACCGTTATCTTGATGCGCATCAGGGATCTCCTCGATGTCTTCCTCAATCTCGTCGTCGCTCTCTTCTAAACAAGCATTGCAAAACAACATGCATTTAATCTTTGCACACCCGCCTCTTACTTCTTTTGCTGAGATAGAAAGCAATGCCGGAAAGGACAACCTAAGTTTACAGGACTAATCTTTTTAACCAGCAAACTAGAAAAACTATGATTGAAGAAGGAACATGCTGAAAGGGTATCTCCGTGCATGTTGGCCATTGAAATCAACATATTTTAACTTAAGTAGCATCGTTGTTGAAAAAACTCATCTATCCCTTGTTTTCGCGAGGAAAAAATAGCACTCATCCCAAAAACAAATTATTTCAGAAAATATTGCGCAGAAGTAGAAAAGTTTTTTGTCTACATATCCTGCAGTAGTTTGCACACGATCTTGCAGGATCAATAGCAGAAAATATCTAGTTGACTCACCATCAGGATCCTGTGGTTTATCAACATCCGGTTTATCTGGATGTGCAGTGTCATCCGCAACGGGCTTCGCTTGATCTTCTTCCGTTTCTTCCGAGTCAAATGTTTCTTCTGTTTTGAGGAGACTGTCGAGAGCATCGTCGCCGAAAGTGGGTTTTCGCCGCCTGGCAAAAAGCAAGTGTAACGCACAGAGAACACTATCTTGCTGGACTCCCAAACTCAGCGTGAACTTCACAAATGATGCATGGGTTGGTGTCACGTTGCCAGGTTAATCACAATGGGCTTGATTCGCATGAATGCTGCTGGAAAAATGACACGGCAGTATTTTCAGAAAAGTATCAGAAAAACACGCCGCGCCTTAGACAAGATCGTGGTTCGAAGCTCAACACCACTCGGCACAAAAAGTACGAATGTCACGCATAGATGTAGTCAGGCGGGCAGTGGTCATGTCCCCCAAAATTTTACCATATCTAGTCTTTTTGTCCTTTGAGAAGCGACGTCCCAAACAAAAATACTGTTGATCGCCTGAAGTCAAACGTTTCCCCCCCCCCCGAACTTTTGTGCTGGCTACGCCAGTGGGGTCACGCGTAGCTTGACTGAAGTGAAACTGTTGAACATGTGGAAGGAACGGCTGTTTTTTTCGATGCCTAACGCACTGAAGAGGCCGAGACCTCTGGTCAGAATAAAAAATGGCGAGTGTTTAAGCACACTGTAGTTGGTATCGTAGCCGGAAAAAGAGATTGTCAATCAATGCCTAGCGTTGAAAGTCCGCAAAATGCACTCACTCATCTTTGGCTAGTGGTCCGGCAGAAGCTTCATCCTCGTTCACACTCCCACTTTCCTCGCTGGCATCAGCGTTGCTGATCTCATCAATGATCTCTTCGTCTTCCTCATCGATGTCCTCTTTCTTGTCTGCGAGTTCACGTTTTTCTTCTCTCGGAGCAACTCGAATAACCGTGCTCAGCTCCGCTATGTCATCTTCATCAACGTCGTCTTTCGTCACTTCCGCTTGGTCAGTGGACGGGTCGTCACGATTCTTTTCCGGTCGCTCGGCGGGGAAACGAACCTGAGAGTTCGGATTGAAAAGCGACAGCTTCGATAAATGTCGTTCGCTGGGATCTTGCGGGTGAAAATAAATAAGAAAACAAGAACATCGACGAGAGTCACGCAAAGATAGAGATTATCGCAAAGAAAAGAAGCTTCTGAGAATAATTTGATCGTGAAATATCCCTCGCATACACGGTAGTTTTACATGGAAACAACTCAAAAGCATACGCACAAAGAATTTGATGTGAACAACAAAATGGACCACAGCATTTTGTTCTCTGCAAATAAGCATTTCTAGGCTTAACTTTTGCAAAAATATTTCCAAATTAACGATAATATAATCATGTTTAACTCGAAATCATGTAAGACAGCCAACGCAAAAGCGCTTATTTTGATTGACAGCTGAACGTGCACGTCGCCGTGTCCGCTTTTGAAAATAAGGGTGTGGCGTGAAAGCAACTTGGAGATGCAGCTTGTCTGGGTAAGACAAGCATAAAATGGCAGCACATCGTGAAACACAAACAAACACTATGTGTAACATGGTGTTCACGCAAAGTGTGAGAGAACTGAAATTACTTGAAATTTATCGATTTGGTTTTAGAAAAATTACAAGTTGGCCCCAGTGGCCAGACCGGCTTACTTGTTGACTCACCGATCTCGCGAGAGGGACTGGTTTTTCTTTTACTGGCTCGATGATAGATACCTTCTTCACCTGCAAAAATAAACACTTGCAAACGGTGGTCTGAATGTATGACCTTAGCGTTAGAATGTAGACGCGCAGCATATTTTCCCGCCGTGTTAGACAACTAAACAACAGTCCCTACATCTCTACTAAGGACCCTCGAACGAAAATTGCAGCAAGTACAAAAAAAAATACAAACAAAAAAGGCAGCGCCAAGCGGGAGGAACGAAAATGATCAAAGAGTTGTTGCCAGCCAGTTAACTGATTAGAGATGATTTTACAGTTCCTGTTAATTGACCAAAACGACATCAGTTTCTCACGAAAATCATGAGGCGAGAAGTTCATAAATGCATGCTTTCACGAAAAAATTTACATTTAACACCTTCTTTCGTGAGGAGTTAAATTTCGGTGCTAATTTTTTTCGCGAAAAATGAAGTAATATGAGTAGTCTGTACACTACATCGAGCTGTGGGCGGCTGCAAAATATAGGTAACAACTTGCACTATCGTATTCGCACGCGCATTCTGTAAGCTACACAGGTCTAGTGCAACAGAATTGACTAGCAACTTCTTAATTACAGATCTCTTGTGTGTTCGTGTTCAACGTAAAGGTTTTGACTTTTTTCATGATCACCATAGCAGCGAAACAAACATTCCATTATTTTTTTCTGAGTATCCCAAAGGCTTTGCTTCTGTCTCTTAAAATATAAAAAATTCTAATACCCCAAGTCAGGCTGACGTTGTCGTCGCCACATTCTTTTAAAAAAAAATCTTACTGCAAAAAAACGGTGGGCGCAGAGAGCCTTGAGGAGGATTACAAGGGAAGAATGGAAAAACCGTTTATCACACTTGGCATTAGCTCCGTAATTCTTGCTAGACAAGAGGAACCTGGTGAAGAAATGTCTGCGACTATACGCGTCACTTGCCATAATACTGCCGTACAGAGTTTTGCGAAAACTCACAGGGGGAGCTGAGACGGTTGCATGAGGTTTCGTTCCTTCACTGGGTTTAGGAGTGGACTCGCCGATTGGCTTCAACAGCTTGCTCACTAGACCCCTGGAAACATATCATCATAGTATAAAGTCAAAACAACGTAACTTACCAGTAAATGATGTAAAGCGTAACACAAGAACCAAAGCGGACAACAAATGTTCATTGCGTAAGAAATTAGGTTTTCTCCAGTCTTTCCTTTATTCTTTTCACATTGAAAGTTGAAGACGTCACCTGACCTCAGCACTTTTATTTAAACCTTCATCACATTCTGCTTTAACCGATTCATTGTATTTCGTGCGTCAGATCAACGTGACAAAAATATATTGACACAAGATGTTTTTGAACCGGAAAAGAGCATGCTCGAACAACCGGGGTCAGAGTCTCCCAGTTTGGAAAACAAAATCAATTTCAACAAACCTCTTTTTCGGCGTCGCAGGAGGCTTCCTGGTTATCTTCTCGGCATCAGCAATTTCTGCCTCATCCTCCGGTGATTTTTCAGCTTTCAGAACGCCACCTGGCGGCACGTAATCCAACTGCCATCTGAGCGAGACTTCGACTGTACCGTTTTTACTGCCATCACTCTGAAAGAAAAGACGGGCGAAAGTGAAACTGAGTAGAAGTCGAATTGTTTGTTGGGTCGTGACGTCAAACATTCCTTAGCTGCAGGGTTGCGGAGTTGGAGGTAAAATATCCGACTCCGACTCCCACTCCTATCTTTCCAAAATTTCCGATTCCGACTCCTTAACATCAAGGAAACGAAATTTTACTGTTGAAATCAATGGAAATCGTGGTGCACAGCAAGAAATCTCTGTTTCAACAAAAGTTCCAAAGCAATTGTACGATTTCAACAGGAATTCCCATTTTAGGAGTGTGATGTAAAAAATGATCCAATTGGACTTCCGGAGTCGGACAAAAAAATCCGAATCCGACTCCACCCAAAAACCTCCGACTCCTTACGACTCCGCAACCCTGCTTAGCTGTCGTATACAGCAGCGTTTCAACGTCTGAAAAGCTGTTTAATAAACTCAGCCTGAGCATGTTGCGGATTACGCGCAACACCGAGCACGGCACGTATCTTTGAACAAAGCTTGCGAGCTCCAGCACAGTATCAACAGCGGGACGGTACCTTGTTGAGTTGAAACGGTGCTTTGATTATCTTGTTGTGTGAGAGCGGAATCAGATCAATGACAGCTTTGCCAAGGTAAGACTGCATGTCTGGGTCTGTGTCGTCGAACACGTAAATGACCAGTTTCTGGAGAAAAACACAGCACACCCGATGCACTGCATGTCAAAAAAACTGGGAAAGAAGCATTGAATGCACACATTAAAAAAAAGCTTCAAAGACTTTCGTGCGTAGTCGACGCATGATGCACACTGTTCTGTTGCGTGTAGTAAACACAACTTTAAAGTTTCGGTCCTTTTAATCGTTTTCTATATCAGGATGAAAATGAAAATCACACTGTTTGAAAAAAACACTTGAGAATTGTTTCGTTGTTTCAGGATAATCCACTACTTATGACGCAAAATGTTTTTTCTAACGAAAGTATGGTACACGTTGAAGATGAAAAGAGTTACTACGGATTTTTCCGTCCACGTTCGTATGAAACATAATTTTTAACACTGCTTTACCGGACACGCCTGATGCAAACTACAACCAACGCCCGCCGTTAAATGTCGAAATTTGCGCCACACAACTTAAACGCAACTATAGTGAAGTGAAACAGAACAAAGCAGACCTCGGATTTCAAATAAGCGTTGAGATCGGAATTCATCTGCACAGGGTAAGCTTGCCTGTCATCGAAATGGGGGTTGTTCGAGTTTGGTATGACCGCCGTGTCGTGGTCGGCGAAATCAAAGAACTTGTACACGCAGTAAACGCTTGGCTGAACTCCTTTCGAAGCAAGGATATAATTTAAGAGATTGCGTCAAACATGGTACAACATGTATGAAAGCAGGCGGCCTTTATTGAACGACAAAAGTTGTCAAAACATGGCGGCTTTCCTCTTTCTTTTGTTATACCAGAGTGAAGAGTTCCTGAAATTACCATAAAATTGACAGCCGCACATCATTCAAACTTTGGGCAAATATGCCCGCCAACTAAATGCGCACTGGAGTTATTTGATTTGTTTATTATTTTTAATCGGCATTATGTTTGTTAACAGCGCATATTATTTGCACTTGTTTTGCGTGACAATTTTGAACGTAAGGGTCGTTCTCAACCATGCGAAATGCAAGCCTGATCACGTGGTGCAATCGGCTTGTTTCTGTTATTTATCAACTCAACCGAAACGTGCAGCGCGATTTGAGGAGCGATGTTTTTTTCTTTTCGACTGTAATTGTAAAAGATAAAAGTATGATGCACGTCCATGGGCGTCGGAAGGATTTCTTTCCAGAGGTGAGGGGGCAATAGTGGATTTTTCCAGGTGGTGGCCAAAAACATTTTTTCCAGGAGGGGTATTGGTGAAATTTCATTTTGTCAACTCAAAACTAAACAAAAAACATTTTTCTACTAAAATATTAACAATAAAATATCAAATTTCAAAACCCAGGGGGGAGGCCCCTACTGACGCCCGTGTGCACAGCTAAGACAAACAACCCGACTAACGCAAGAAACCTATTACGCGGTTTATACCTTCTCTCCGCGCATGAACGTGATTGCACGATATAATCTGCACGAGCAGCTGGTTCGTGTTTTCCGCGGAAGCTTCAGCGTCAATGACCGGGTCAAGCGCGTCCAGCTTCTTCTGTGTGGCGCTGGTGTTCGCCGCCAAATAACCCAGAGCTTTCGTGCGTTCCTGGAAACAATTGAGAAACACGCATTCCCATCATCAGTGAGGTGTTTTTTTCCACCAGACACTACGGCAATTTACTTTACTGTCGAGACTAAGCGCTCAAAGTTTCAAGCATCAGAGTCTGACTTAGTCAGCCTTTGCAAATGCCTCACGCTGGTGTTCATTCAGTAAATCATGCTCAGAGCCGACTGAACAGCAACGGAACATTAAGCAGAGTCTTTAGAAACATGTTCACTTTTGGGAACGACATGTTAGAAATGCTTTGTTTCGAATCTGAACAGTCGTTACATTACACACCCGATATAACCGGATGGCTTGTTCCATGGGTACTCTGAGACGAATCCAAAAGTCCAAACTTCCGTAGTCACTGCCATTCAGACCTGTCACCAGATGATTAAGATGTTTTTAAAGCGGAGGGCAGCAAAGTTCAGTACAAAATTTTAGTCGTTACCGTTTGCATGCAGAGAAAAACCAGAAAGAAATATAAGGAATCTAACATCAAATCACGTATAATCGGATGCACCTGTGACTGGGACAGAGCCGTGGAACTTTCCTTGTGATTTATCCAACAACTGGTTGAACCTTATTTTGGATACAGCAATTGTTGTGTGCTCAACTCCGAACGCTTGATGTATTTCAAAGACTGTGCTCTCCTATTTGAACAACAGCTTGCGGTAAACTTTTCATTAGGCATCTTGGATAAAGACCCAAAGCAGAAAATGATTATTTATTTGTCATTAAAATTATCTACTGACAGTCAAGAGATCTGTAACAACATACTATTCAGTGAAATAAGATAGTGGATAGGTAAAAATACAAAAGTATAAATCATTAAAAACCTGTTTGGCTGAACTAGAACTGGCAAAAGGTCTCAGTTACGACAACACAAACTTGGCTGACTAAGTTTAACAGAACTACAGAGGCAAAAACCTTTTCAGTACCTTTTGCAAGTGATGAAGGAACATGTCGTCAACTTTAACTGTAAACTGCGCCGTGAAGTCAAACATGGGGCTGCAACGACAAGAATCGAAAATCATTTCAAGTTCGTCATGCGCTTCAGGTTTTAACACGTGTGCATACACAGCTCGTGTAACGCACACAGCTTGATACATGGCATAAAAAAACTGCTTTTGACTGTTCTGGGTCCAGCCAGACGAAAACGGACACTGGTTGCGAGACAAGAGATCAACGAAGGAACAAACGTTTAGAAAAAGGGCGATATTTAACGACAACACTAACATGTGCGAGCTGTGTGTTTAATACAGTGATTCTTAACCGGGGTGGCGCGACCCCCCCCGGGGGCGTCAACAAATTTCCAGGGGTTGCAAGTCCTTACCCGCTGTACAACATTGAAGGTTTCATCAATAAATTGACCAAACAATACATTTGTTTCTACAACTTATTTGTAGCCACGGGGGGCTTGAAACAAAAGACAAGTGCGTAAGGGAGGCTTGGTAAAGAAAAGGTTAAGAACCAAGAACTGGTTTAATACTTCCATTCGGTGAATGGTGATGAAAACTTACTTTGCACTTTTCATGATCGGCGTGCTCACGAGGTCATAGTCGTAGAAGGCGTACGTCACAAAGAGCGACGGCTCGCGATCGTCGAGCGCGATCAGCGCCTCCTTGCTCAATGTCAGTTTCGCAACGTTGATTTCAAACAAGTTTTCACCGCGTTCCAACTTGATGCTCTCATCCAATTCTTCATCGTAATCAGCCTGCAACGACATTTGCATCTGGCGTATTCTCAAATACCCAGAAAATTATACAAACTTTGACATAGGATAACAACAAAAAATAAGAATGGTTAAGTTGTGGTGATCCACCGTTTATTCCCTAATGAATATTAGCGGGAAAACGTGTTTCTTTCTGGCGTAGGTATTTGCCGGTATTTCTCATAATCGATAGGTTCAAAATAGCATGTTGAGCTCTAAAACGTTACAAAGCAGGCAGAATGGGTTTTTGAGGTGGAAGAAGTAGACCGTCACCCATGATGGAGTTTCACGGATATTAAACGTTACATGCACCAACCCAAGTCAACTTTTAAGGTTAGGAAAAGCAAAAACATCGTTTGAAGTGCAATTAATATGTAACTTTCACAAATATTTTCTTAGACTCCATCGCCAAAACTTCCCTTTTAGTGCGTGATTTCGAATAAACTCACATCATCTTTGCATGGTCGGAACTTGAACTGCTTCGTTCCATAAGCAACGTCGTGAAGCTGGGTTTCCAGTTTCTGCGCAGCAGTACACACACGCTACTGTCAACCTTGCAGGTAACGTTGGTGCAATTTACAACACTTGAATAAATGCCATCACGACCTAAGCGCTACTTTATAAAAGAGTGTATGGTTAATGTTTTGTTTTAGTCCTTCGCTCTCTGTAACAGCGATCATTTCCGATATTTATGCACACGGCATTGCAGTGCCGCAAACCCAGCGACGTGCCTTGACCCTTGCAGCTCTCGCGTCCAGAAGTCGAGCGAACTTGTCCAATTTACTTTCGTACTCTCGCTTCATCTCCTCTCTTTGATTGGAAACGCATTCCACCTGCGGAAGACAGGAATGACACGATCACTCATGTTTTCAGACTTAAAAAACAGCGACCGTTCGTCACAAAGGCTTACAAAAAAAGAACGCATGAAAGATGCAGCAAACAAAAGTGCTACGCTGGTCACACAACCATTCTCCTCCTTTATCTCCGACAAATAGTATCACCTTGTTGCAGTGGCGAACTCAGTATGGCGCCCATTCTTCCCTCACTCATCATGAGTTCTGTGTCCCCCTGAAGTGTAACCCCTTTTCCAAAAGGTCATTCCTAAAAATCGGTGAATCTTTCCTTAATTTTTTCCATTTATGCTCCTCGCTATATTTCCTTCTGTATATTTGGCGTTCTTTTTTCAGACTGCCCTCCCTGAAGCAGCAAGTATAGATCCGCCAACGGCATTTTGTCACCGCAGTAGTGGCGCTTACCTTTCTGACCGAAGCGTTGACTCAGCAAAAGAAGCAGAAGGAACTCTGTGATGTACGTTATTACATACAAATAATAAACAAGGTTTGTTACAAAAAAAATTACAAAAAATCTTGACAGCTTAAAAGCATCTCCAATTTTTCAAGGCATTCCTCTAACGAGTGGACATTTATCACCAAGGAACTATAAAAATGCATTTTCTGCTAGAGAACAGCACTGACACACGCAGTTATCTAAACAGCAGTTATGGGGCAACTGTTCGGAACCAACATATGTAAAAATGTTGGTAGATGTCGAGTGAAAGGTTGTGGCACAAGTTTGTATGAAGACATGCAGTGAAAACGAAAGTACTTTGACAAAATTTTTACGCTTAACGATATGAATAAAACCTGTTTTCATTTGATTAACGGGTTACACAAGTATTTTCTGATAAAATCACAGCAGGTTTGAAGCCAGGTCTCGCAGGATATTATTCGAACAAAGAGACGCAATCCAAAGCAGATGGTCAAAACTATGCACACAGCCGTGAGTGGCCACTTTTTAACAATAGAAAAATAGTTCTGGCGTTCAGTAACTGTTTGTGCCTTTTTGCATCCTACTACAAAGAGACACAACAGTTTCTGTGTGAAGAGTGGAAAACATCTGCAACAAATAAAACGTTTTACGAACATATCCTAACGAAAACAGAAGAAAGCACAAAAAAACACCGCTTAAAACTGTAACTTTCCTTACAAATACCATAAATCATACTATTCAGATTCTCTTAAGCCCAAAGGAGATAGTTGGCTATGTAAGGTTACACACAAAGAAAAAATGTCAAGATGTTGAAATATCTTCCTGTCTAGTGAAAACCGTCCCACAACTTCACGTACCTCAATTTGATAATCCTTATTTATTTTATGCTGCATCAACAACATCTCTCTCGTTTTGTCCAGCTCTTGTATCGTTTCGGCGTGCTGCGCCTGCAGCTCCATGTACAAGGTCTCCACATCTGCAAAATCGAAGTGGCTGCTCATTGTGGTCCTGGTTGAAGGAAAGCGGAAACAGGGCAGAAAACTGAAAATGGTCATGTCGCAGCAACCAAACATTATCACAGCTTTAAAAGAAAACACGTAAGCAAATGCATATCCACCTTTCGTTTCATCGTCGATATTCTCCAGAAAGCCTGGCCGGTTCTGCTGGGAGGTGGCATGGCGCTTCTGTCGTATTTTGGCCAGGGCTTCACGGAGTTCATCAACATCTACTGCATCGTCTGTAAATAGTACACAATAGCACACGCGCAAAGTTACCAATGAGAAACGTTTGTGTTGCTAAGCAGGAGGATGGAGTTGTTTTCATAAACTGTAACCGGTAAGCTTTGGCGCCTCCGAACTTGCGTATAATTTTTAGAGTCGGTTACATAATGAAGAACAAACAGAGGTTAACGATTAAAACACTGCATTGTACCCGATAACGTGTAAAGACGCAAACGCTCCCTGAGCTCCTCATTTTCTTTGCGTAGTCTGGCCGACTCCTCGTGCATTTTTCTGCTTTCGCTGTGAAGGCGGCTGGCATAATCTAAAACGAAAGGAAAGCATCTACGACGTGAAACTTGTAATGGAGTGATGGCCAAACAGATGAAACACGTGCACTCGCACGTTACATGAGTGCGGGTGCTTTTAAACACATCGGCGCTTTTGGTCATTGTAGTTGAAAGCGTTTGTTGTCAGTAAAATTGATTCCTTAAAACTGTTTGCTCTTTGAAGTTGTTCTTTTATTCGAGGTTTCGACTTCGTCATAAGCCATCTTAAGGGATAAAACGTAATGAAATGCCGCAGTGCCGCAGAAAAGCGAAGATAAGGTAAAGTTTGAAGGTATTCGTGCTGTATACGTCATAAAGATCATCATCAAACGCACATTCAATCAACGCTCCGATATGTGTAAACATTCGTCCCACACACCGGTTTAATATTAAACAACCAGAAATATTGGGCAGCATTGCAGGTCAAAAGAAACTTCTTCCGATCGAGCCTCTTTTATTACAAGAACACCAACTGGCTCTCAACGTGCATGGTTCATCTGGTCCGTTGCTGTTATTCAACACATGAGCTTAATTGCGTAATATAGCACGAATGCCTTCAACCACATTTTCACTTTTATGTGTCACTCGGGTATATCATTATTTTTTCCTGCAGATAGCTTTTGACTAAGTCGAATAAACTAATGTATTTTCGCAATTTGTGGCTTCACTGTTCACAATCCACAGCAACTTCTTGAATTTTTTACAAACGGCCAAAACTAATATTGTCAAAGATGGCATCTTATCTATGTCAGCGATGAAAAACTCCATCAGCCTGGTGATTTCCACCTTCCTCTGCTCATAATTTGCAGGTCAACATATTGTTGGCACGACAACAACATTACAACAATCTCAAACAGCCAGAACTGGCGCTCTTGGCTCGACCACTTACCTCTTTCATCGGCCATTTTGCCCAGCACTTGATCTTTTTCAGCAACGTCAGATTTCACGGCTGCTTCCAACTGCGCGATCTGAACGCGAAGCTTTCTTTCCAATTGCCGCCACTGGTGTTCTTTTTCGTGGTCATATGCACTGAAAGATACGCAAGCTGTTGCAGCATGCTGCAGTTTTTTTGCACCACGGTCATTGCTATACTTAATCTCGAAACACAATTCCAATCGCGAATGCATGCAGAAAGTGACGCTGCCATTGCACGACAACCAAATATTTCAAACCGAACGGCGATAGAGGCACCTGCTTAGCAGATTTTCGTTTGCTTCCTTCAAAATTTCGTTTTCTCGTTCCAGTTCGCGGACTTGCTCGCGAAGCTGAATCGTTGCTTGCTGATGTGTGCCACCATGCTTCAGCTGGCTCTGAATGAAGAGAACTGGACATTCAGATGCAGAAAATTATGTGAAAGATTAGTATAGATTATAGTGGTTCAACCTGTGTTACGCTTTCAACCTGCGTTACGCTACCACTGGTGGCACGCGAGATACTTTCAGGTGGTACTCCAGCAGCTTCCGGATCGGATGCAAAGTTTCATGTCATGTACACAAAGCACAAGGAATGCTCTCCTACACATTTCTGTTAGCATGACCTCCACGTACCCGACGCTGGCCCGCAACGCTGTTCCTCGGCCACTAGCTTACCCCTCTTTACCCCTCTACATGGGGGGTGAGCAGGGGTTCTCGGCCATGATGGCCATCAAGCCCAAGAGTTGGAATTGTCATGCTGGACCTGGACATGATTTTCGATGCGCTGTGAGCGAAGTTCTGCCTCGAATAGACCAGCGAAAAACAGTTGCAGCCCTCGCATTATATTGTTTTTGTACATTCATTTGTGTGTTTTAGTAATCATGAAAGCATTTGAGCAAATTAAGCTTTTCTGGAACAGTTGGTATGCAACGACAGTAAAAAACACCGGATTGTACGCGGTAAGGCAAAGGTTGAGAATCACTCCCATAGAGCAATGAAGGTGTTTGATTGTGGTGTACAGTAAAGTAAAAAAACATTGATCTATTTCAGGGATCATTTACAAGGAGTGTTTTTAGTAGATGCTTCCAAGTGGATTTAGGATTTTCACACAAGATAAACGAAAACAAAACGTTAGACAACTTATACGTGTGAAAACTGGCAGGTTTAGCTGCAAACAGGAAAAATGATACAGAGTAAAGTGCGGGAAACAAACACCTGCAGCGAAAGGTTCCTGTCTTCTTCATTGCGGAGTTCCGTTTTCAATCTGTCCATGTCTTGCAAGACGTGACTGTAATTATCTTTTAGCTGCTGATAGTTGACTTTGAGATCTTCAAATCTACACGTTATTTCATATGATAAAAACAGCTACTTTGCTGATTGATTGAGCACGTATCACAGGCTTTAAAAGTCAATCAACAAAATAGAGATGCGTCCGTGCAACATTCGTAATTTCCACTCAAGAAGAACTTTGGGAGTCGCGGGACATCAATATAGTGATGTCAATAATAAATCACCGTAAATCAATTTTCNAAAATTTCCTTAACGAAATTACATTAAGACGCACGCAAAATGTGAAAAATTCACGCTGACAAATCAATTTAACATTGTATGTTGTTATCTCCAAGATAAGTTTTAAGTCGAAATACCCACTCACAACGGTGGGAATTCCACGCTCAACAGCAAAATCTTGGTATATGCAATAGTTACATCAAATAACCTTCGCTCCAGAGTCACAAGGTTGTTAGATTTTTCCTTTAGCTGCCTTTGCACTTTGATCATTTCAATGTTTTCGCCAACAGCGAACCGTTGTGAAGCGTTCACATGCTCTCGAAGCTTAAGTACGTCTTCTTCACGCGAAGAACCTGAAGCAAGATCAACACGTGAGGAAAGCAAACCATGGCAAAAAAACATAAGTGGCGTTGACACCGTTGCATACGTGGGTAATAACTGGTCAAAATGATGATGGTTCTTTTCCACACGACTTTATTTTTATTGACTTTTTGTGTATATCCATCATTTCACAGACCTATTTCGATTTGTTTTCCCGGCAAGTTCAGAAAAAATACGTCATATTGGACGAAAACGTGATATCGNCACGTGATTACAATGTTTACGTCATAAGCTATGAGCGTTATCGCATTTGGTTGCAGCATAGTTTTGAAACGGTCTGTTCAAATTGTAAGACGTTGCTTCCACTTACGAAACTTCCTTAGCTCTTGCTGGAGAGCGTCATTTTCCGCTTGCATGTTTGCCACCTGATTTTGCAAAACCAAGGTTTGCTCATACAGGCGATGATTTTCGTTACGAGCCTCCTCCAGCAGACTGTGGCCGTAGCGAGGTTGGATCGGAGATGGTGAACGAATGTTGCTGGATTATATTCAGTCATAACTGTTGGATTTTCATAAACACTGGACGAACAGCGATTCAATCAAACGCGCAAACGAGACTGCAAGAACAACGACAGAGCAAAAGCTTCAAAACTTCCTCCCGCGCCCCCCCCAGACAGATTTATTCGGCCCACGATCATGGGCGTTGGAAGGGGGTCAGGGGGGACAAGCCACCTGGATTTGGAAATTTTATATTTTTTTATCAACTTTTTAGTAGAAAAATGTTTTTCTCGTAGGGTTCTAGTTGGTAAAATGAAATTAACCACAGTTGCCCCCTTGGAAAAATCCATTACTGCGCCCCCCGCAAAAAAAGCTTTCGGACGCCTATACCCACGGGGCCATATTGAGCTTCATTACTAAGCAGTCCACAATGGTGCCAATTCGTGGGGGTCAATGAACGAAGCGTTTTGTAACTCTTGTTCTGATTTTGATTCGAGTAAACGATTTTTCCTTTATCGTACTCTATCGTTAGAAAAACACAGGCAATTCTGTAGTAATATTTATCTACATTTCAGCATATTTAATGTATATTTTTATAAGCTATATCAGTCATGTGGGCTGTCGAGAAAGCGGTCAACTTCATCGAAGCCAAGGTTTTCAACCACCGTATGTAATTGTTTTTCTGCATCTTTTAGAATTTACCGTCCTTTCTGGGACTTAGCTCTTCCACCCCACACAACGTTCTTTTCTAATCTCCTTCCAAAACAGCAGGANACCCCTGACATAAAGCGATTGTACCACAACCAACAAAAAACACAAAAATGTATAGTCTGGTCAAGAACTTATTCTTGAGAGCTACTGTAGCTTACACTGTTGTCGCTAGTTCTTAATCTGAAAATGCAAACACACACAAACAAATATCAGAAAGATACTCTGCCTAACAGTGCCAACCAACAACAGAATCGAGACTCCAGTCTTTAACGATGTAACGCCCTGACTTTTGAATTTATGACTTACACTTTACTAAAGCACAACTTTGTGAGAACACCAACTTACTGTAACTCTTTCACAATATTTGCTATGTATGGACAACGTATGTGAAATGTCTTAATGTGGCATTTGCAGGAGCTGAAGCAATTTCACGATGTACAAACATTCAGCGTCGTGCGATTTTTTGCTACAACAGATGATGCTAGAAGTAACCGTGGCCGTTAGCCTTATTGTCACTGAACACAGTCACGAAAACGGAAAAATCGAACTGTTTAATTCAGTGACCTGGTTACATTTAGTGTATCTGATAAAAATGGCTCATACAAATCCTATGCAGACTGCACATTGAAAATTTCAGTTTCACTTCTATGTTTAATTTCAATTTCAGTTTTGTTTTCAGTTTGTGTTTCATTTTCCCTCTTGCTTTTTTATCTTCTTAAATAAAAATTGATGACAACAATGGGTCACCACAGATTTTGCAAATGCTCATGTAGCGTATTTTAATAACGGTGTCTTTAGGCAAAAACGATGCAAACACTAGTTCTTGTACCTGGGTGCTTTGCGGCTTGACGAGACGCTTCTTGCTTTTTCTGGGCTCTCGCCAGGCTTTCGTGGCAAACCAGAATCAATGCGAGATGTGACTTGACCATATGACGTACTTCGCTTGCTTTGAGCTAGCACCTGTTGGTTTGCTAATTGAAGCTGCATGCAAACAATACAGCAATTGCTGCAAATGTTTGTGGCAGCGTAGTTGGTCACGCAGCACGCAAAAAAATGATATTCTGTGTTTACAACTTCAACTCAGGTTTGCATTCTATTTCTTTTGTTTCAATACAAATCTTACTTTTTGTTTGAGGATTTCATTATCTCTAGATAGTTTTCGAATGCTATCTTGCTGATTTTCTATAGTTTCCTCATACTCGACATCTCTTGTTGTTCTTTGTGCAGCTGCAAAAAAAAACAAGTCAAGAATATCAAGCACAACATGAAGCACATCCAGAGTAAAAAACACCAGAGCTTAGAGTTCAACATTCCCACCATTTTATACAGCTGTATAAAAAATGTACTATAAAAATAGATGTGATAAACTTAGTATAGAACGTCCCAAAATTATAACATTTTTTGTGATAGATAAGGTGCAATGTCCCAAAAATTGTAACACTTTTACATCTTCGTTAAATCTTTATTATGATTGTACTTCACAATGTTTCTGCAAGTGATAGGATATCTTGGGGAGTTTTTTCCTGAAAAATCAAGTCAATATCTTTAATCTTTAAATGAAAGCTTCCAGTTTCATAATTGGTCACTTGTTACCCTCAGCATCAATGCTGGTGTGAATGAAGCCCTTCATTTCATTCATGCAGTGAGTCTGACCATGAAGTTTTCAAGAACCGTTGGCACATCTCATTTGGGATACTGTAGTCTTGATGAACTGTGTGATTTCAGCCTAGAGGTTCCAAGCTGTTATTTTTGCACACACGGCTGTTGGAAGTGGGGTGCAGGGGGAAAGGGACCCTGGATTTTGAAATTTGATATTTTGCTATTAACATTTTTGTAGAAAAATTATTTTCTCTTCATTTTGAATTGGTAAAATAAAATTTCATCATCGTTACCAACCCTGGAAAAATGCTTTTGGCCACCACCTGCAAAAATCCACTATTCCGCCCTCTGAAAAAAAAATCATTCCAATGCCCAGGTCTGCACATGCATTATCCTTGAAACATCAGCACAAGAAAAAGTCTAAAGGTTAAGGTGGATTCACAACTGAGTTTGAAGCTGAGGGCTGAAAAGGAAAAGTTACAAAATTGGAGATTGTGACTCAGTGAGTCACAAAACTACACTACAAAAAATGAAAGAGATTTATTGAATACATATGTACTCCAAATCCTTATTTCAACCTCTAAAACTGTGATCACTGAAGTTACAAAAATTGCTTAAAAATTTGGCTACTGGCAAAAGCACACTAATTTGTCTGGTCTAAAATTAAGAGTTTGCTCTTAAAAAGTACACTAGTTTGTCTGGTCTAAAATTAAGAGTTTGCTGTGAATAAGTGGGCTAGGAAATCTAGACACTTATTGCACAAAAAGGGAAAAAAATTGTATTTTATGCCATACCCAAACCTTTCATTTATCATCAAATTTTTGAAAAAGATCCTGTGGATTTCCACAAGCGTGTGACATAGAGTGATAAACTACAATGTTCTAATGTGCTAAGCAAAGAACATATTTCTTACTGAATACTTTAAAAGTCCTACTGCTTTTGCAAATACTTTTTCATTCAGTCAACAATCAAATAGGTCATGTGAAAAGAAACACATATAATTAGTTAAATCGAAACACGGCTAAAAGAAAGAAGTGAATAAAATTTTGAAATGGCCATACAATCCACAGTTACAGGCAGACCTAGCAAACATAAACAAAACTCTACCATGCATAGCAGTAATAAATTAAGTTTTCATGCAAGATGGAGTTCCAAATGTTTTTCAATACTTTCGTACTTCTTCAGTGTAATTACAAATCAAAAATGTGCCTTGACCTGACTCAATACAAGATTAAATGCGATGATTCAATTCATAGCAATGGTTGTGAAAAAAGCAACTAGAGTCGAGTCACTACAAATCATGACTCAAGTAGCCCGAGTCATTGAAGTGAGTCACACAATCACTGTACGTCACTCATCCTTGAACCAAAGAAATAAAACAAAAAAGTACCATACTACTCATGATTTTCTTAATTGTAAGTATAAGGTTTCACAAGTTCAAAGCTGACATTACCTGAACCATGTGCAATTAACTTCTTCTTGTCATTGACTAATCTCACCAATTTGGTTGCCATTCTGAAACCAAAATGGTTATTTGACATGAAATAATAAAAACCTTATTAGATTGCTGTTACTTAAACAAACTAAAGCACTGCTCTTAAGTGATGCAGCAGTCATTAGGAAACTTGAGTTTGTGAATGTAATTATATGTGCAGACTACTGACACAGGTAGCTAGAAAACTTACTCTGCAAATGTGTTGTCAATGGGCACTATGCACATTAAAATTAAGACTACATCAGAAAATACATCAGTAACCATCTTTCAACACTAAAAGTTATGTGCATGAGAGAGTTTGCTATTAAGTTTTGCACTGGTTTATGAATCTTTATAAAGATGTAATAACATCACTACGATATCGTTTACCCAAAAGTATTAAAGTTGAAGTAAAGTTTCTTTAACACCTTTGGATACAGGTGGATTTACCTTTAAAACATGCAAGAGCCACTTTATTACCATCACTTCACAAGTCCATAACTTGCCAGGCAATCAAGCTAGAGAGCTGCTCAAATCCTCAAAAGATGCAGCGAGTCTTCTAGTTTAGATTTTGGGATTTGTGGGTGATGTCATAAGTGGGGTAGGTTTAAGCCATTTTGGCCAAGGTTACCTGGCCCTGGGTGCCAACCACAATGGGAAGTTTTTGACTCAAGTTTTTATTGGAAACTAGGCTATAATCTGAGTCTTTTGAGACCTTGATTGACTTTCTTGCATTTCTGGTTCAAAAGTTATGGCCTAAAACCAACAAAATAATTGATCAATCCATTAATTATTTAATAAAAGAATTATCAAATTTTGAGCTGTTGATCGACTTTCTAGTATCTCTGGTTCAAGAATTATGGCTTAAAATAAACGGAATAATGAATTACCTAATTAGTGGATTAATTATTAATTTTGTTGCATTTAGGTCATAACTTTTGAACCTTGCACCCCAGCAAGTCATCCAAAATATTAAAAGACTCAGATTTTAGCCTGGTTTCCAATAAAATCTTGAGCAAAATGCTACCATCTAGCGGTTTGGGCCTTGGGCTAGATGAAGTGGCCCAAAAAGGCCTAGAACTACTCCACTTATGAGGTCACTCACAAAAAATCAAAAACCCAAAAACTAACAATTTACAATTTTTTTTCATTACCAACTCGAAGACGAGTCTTTTGAGGATTTGAACAGCTCTCTAGCGCAATCCGCTGAGGAGCTATGTGGTTGGTAAGTCATCCGAAATATCCCTGGTTTTTCCCTGATTTTCAATTACGATATATTTGCAGACCGGCAGGCAATGTGTTAACTGCATGCAGTAGCAACTGCAAATAATTACTACTGACACAAATGAGTCAGTTGCAGTGAGTCTAGATGATATTTTGCAACCACATACAATCTTGGGCATTTAAACAAATATTTATTAAACCACACTGCATCTTGCAATATGTGTTACCACACACAATAAAAACACATTAAAACATGATGTAGTGATCTAACTTTTTGATTTTTTCTTCTTGTTTACGTGCATGGGCTTTGAGGATAGCATTTTCATCAAGAATGCACAGATGTTGATCTTCCAACTCATCTCTGGATAATTTTCCAACTTGAGCCTTCTTCAGATTATCTTGCTTTGCATTCATTTTTATAAGGTTTGTACATGAATGTCCTGATCATGAAAACATCATCCAAAGTAAATAAACTTTAAAACACCAACAAAATCTTTAGACATCCTTGTGTTTTTCATATTCACAGTATGTAAAGAAGTATTTGCCAGAGTGAAATTCATACAGTTTTGCAACAAGAAAAATAATAAAAAGTGCTTTATGCCTATTGTCAACTTTTTAACATTTATTTTGATAAATGTTATGCTAAAGGTCATTTCATTGAAAGTAAAATGAGTTACATACAATAATATCAAAAGCACCTTAACCTTTCAGAGTTTATGTTCTCCATTTTTTTAGTTTCATTGTATTTTTTCTGCATCAATAATTATTGATAATTTGCAGTAACAAAGAACAAAAGTTTAATCAAAATAAGTCAAATAAAATAGTTAGAAGCCTTGGGCTGACTAGATTATTGTAAAATGATCCAAACTACAGAAAAATGTATTTTGAAATTTTGTTCACAGTGGCAAACCACATACAAGGAAAACACTTTCATCACATTGGTACTACTGTACTTTGCATGCCATCACTTTTTGTGAAACAAACATCACAGTTATGCAATGCAATATAACATCAAATATTATCTGAGCAAACATTTAACATTTACTTTGCCATGCATATTGTGGCAATTTTAAATGCAAGGCAGTTATACAATTGCTGTACTGGATTGCATCGCCATAATGTGTCAATGCTTATGTTATTGATTCAGGGCATAAGTTGAAAGTAAACATCACATTACACACAAAAAACTATCACCAGGATAGTGATGATGAACACATTTATGATTTTTGAGTATTAATTATTTGCGCATGTGAAGCTAAACAAATTGTGTGACCTAGTCTATGCTGACACATAGTGTGGTCTAGGATAACTCCACACAAGACTTAACAGTATAAATTTGTTTTTGTCTTGACAATTGTCACAGACTAATGGAAAAGGCTTTCTAACAACTAATCTTCAATTATTTGGTGCTGTAGGCAATGTTCCTTTCAGTTTTTAATAATGCTGCGCAGACAAACAATCGGGTGCGCTGAATCACAATTTTACTGAGCAGAAGTTATTGAATCAATTACAGTGGGCAGTTAGCAAGTAGTGGAGACTGCGATAAGCATTGTTGCAACTGTGCAGCCATGCAGGCATGCAGCTTAAAGGGAACATTGGCTGTAGGCCCGCTACAGCTGGTGAGTAATGGAACTCTAATAGTGAGCAGTTAGATATTACATAACACTACTTGTTAAAGCATTGCTGTAAGTTTTTTTTAGTTGAATAGAAGAGGGTAAGTTCTTGTAATCATAGCTACAATTTATTTAATCTAGCATATTTTAAGATGCATTTAAAATAATCCTAACACTAAAAAACAACTTGAAACAAAAAGAACAAACCAAATTAACAATATCAGTTTGTATTGAGTTATTCACAGATGCATGATAGGTTGCAGCTATAAAACAAAGCAAATATATTTTGTGTAGTTTGCTAGATCCTGAAGTTACTGCTGCTCTCAAAAATTCAAAAAAACAATCAAGACATACTTAGACTTTTGGTGCTGAACAAAAAATGTACTTAGTACATGGAAAGGACAAAACAATCTCGAACATTTGACTGATTTACATTATTACAATCATCCATGTGATAAAATACAGTTGCAACAGTACCGTAACTATGAGTCAAATGTTTGTTCTCACGAAGATTTTGTTTTGAGTCTCAATAAATGAGCATGGAGGTGAGTACTAGCTTCTGCACTGGTCCTTAAAAATCTAGTAGGTCTAGTTCTAGTGATAGAAGAAACTATGCTGTAATCTAGCACAATACTTGGGTTTTATACTTACCATATAATGCATTACTGGAACAATGTTTTGAAAAACAGCAAAGGACAACTGATGCAAAAATCTTGTATCACGAGGAAGACATCATTTATTTTCACTAATCTGTAAAACTAAAAATTGCCATCCAATAGACACACTACTGCAAACACAACCTTAAAACAGACATCTACAAAGTTGCAGCCTAACTAACACTGAACCACAAAAAGTTTACTTGCGGTTTATATTACTAACATGACTTCAAAATTATCTGAGGTCACTCAGATTACATCAGGATTCACTAATTCTGCTACTCAGGTGAAAAGTATAAGTTACTTGTAATATCCTACAGTTTCTAAGCTTGAAGATCTAGTTGAAGTAAAAAATGAAATACTTAGATTATGGATTAGATGTGCTGTAGAGCAATCGTATTATATCTGTATCTATTACACATAGAATAATCTACAGATGTTTGGGATCATTCATTATGATTTCTCAAATTATGATATCACTGAATTTAATCACAATTATTTTCTATCTTAGTACTCTTGGAAACATTAGTCTATTACTGCAAAAATATTACTGGCTTTTCCTATTTACTAGACTAGTACTTCTCAACCAAGGGTTCAAAATATTTTCTAAGATTCTTTAAAAACTGGTGAATTTAAAGGGTAGGCTGTAAAAACACATATCTTTTAGTAGTAGATCTTGTTAATAAATATATAATGATACAAAGTGACAAAGGCAGATATTTGACTATGAACAATGATGGCACAATGGTATTGAAAATATTTTTATAGCGAACAATATTGTGATAATATCATTAAAGACGTATATTTAAGGTTGACAATTTATGACAAGGTATCTTTTACAATAGTTGGAACCTCTGTGAAATGGTTAAAACTTTTACTAAATTACAATATTTATAACATTGTAAACTTTTAAGTATTATATATTTGAGAAAAGATAATATTAAATTATCTTGAGAAATTATTTTGGCCATTGTCTTTTTGGCTGTATGTATTGTGCGACACTTTTTTTCATACTGGCAAAGTCATCACCTATCTGTTTACAATATCCACTCTGATAATACCAGGTTGAAGTTTGGCAGTGGCTACAGAACCGCCGATGGATCTTTAAATTTGAAACCTTAATTGACCATCTGTTGCAACATGACAGTAATGCATGACGAGAACGCAAAAGACTTGGTAGAAACATAGTAAATGTAAAAGGTAAACCTAACCACAGCCTTTATGTTAACGCCCAAATCTAACCCCTACATCAAGTTTGGAAAGTTTTGAAAAAAGTAAAGAAAAACTGGTCCCATGAATTGAAACGTGCAACCGGTCACTACTATGAAAACGTAAGTCACTTAGATGAGAGGTGAACCGAAAACCATTGGCACAGCAGACCTGAAACGCATCCACTACGCTACCAGAACGACGATGCTTGAGTGACAAACTGACTGCTTTATTCAAACTGCATCATGCGAGGCGGTGCGGTCGAATAAGTTTTGAAATAAGAAGATCCATGGATGGTTCAATAGCCACTTCCTATAATTTTAAACTTATAATTATTCAGTTCAGCAAAATTGTGCATACTTTTTCCACTTGCTTGCACACACCTCTATGATTGAAGCAGAATTTTCTACTCTTGTGGACATCAAATAAAAACATTGAAACAAACTGGAAAATGTAACCACTAGTGATGTAGTAATAACATAACCTTCAAGACGGAGACATGGTTGAAACTTTGAGAGCAAGACTTGACATCAAAAATTCCGAGACTGAGAATTCAAAATGTATGGATTGTGCCAAAATTTTAAAAAATCATGTCACCACTTCCAACTTGAATTTTTTTCGAATTTCTGGCTTTTTTCTGACCTGTTTTGGTTATTTTTTACCTGCAAATACCACAGACAAAAAACTTGTTGAACTATGTAGTAGACGTTTTACTAAGCCATTTCTTTGTGATATTCAAAGTCTCAAGACAATAACAATAGGCTGTGACCAAGACCTGTAGCCTTCGAGAAAGAGACGAGACCTGAAACCTTGGAGACGGAGACATGCAAAATTGGGTCTCGAGAGTCTCTAGACCGAGACCAAGTCCCGAGACTCCATTACTGGCAACCACAAATTGCCAGACTTGCCTGTGAATTGCAACAGCAGATAGCTCACTGGCAATATCCGATAGTTTTAAATTAAATTGACTGTCATTTGTACTTTGCCTACATGGAAGCTTTTTTGTGCATGAGAGATAGAGTATCCTAGGTTCAGGCGGCCATAACGACCAATGAACCACCTGCAACTTGTAGCGGTGATAGGACAACAGCTTCGATATGTGCACCCATGCATAACAAACATCACAGCCATAGTTTCCCAGGTTGGTCAGGTCTGCAGTGCAAAATATGCCACCTGGAAAGCAAATTAAAAACTTTCACTAAAAGAAAAAATGGCGTTAAAGGAAAAGCAGTTTTTTCACATTTTTCTTTGTTTCTGAGAAACAATTTGATAGTAATGAAACATAAAAGCCAACCTTCAATTGCGTTGTTTTGTTTGTTCAGACATTTTAACGGAAGATATACGGTTGAATGCGCACAGCCAGCCACGCGGGACAAACAATTATAGCGCACGGCGCACATTGGAGACGTACTGCAGCGGACACCAGCGATGAGCGTGAGCGGTCCAACCAGAGCCGGATTAAAGGGTAGGGGGGCCCGGGGCAATTTTTNGTGGAGGGCCCCTATGACGTAATTCATGACGTCATCGTTTGTAAAAGTTATGTTTTCGCTGATNAGCAAGGTTCCCGTTTGGTTTTTCCGGTNGTCGAGAATGTGCTTACTCAAATTTACATACAGTTAGCTGCGAGAAGAGAATTTATTAATACTAGGGTGTATTTTTACTAAGAACAA
>JGI24158J21664_10001420_pt1 | contig 26968 bp, 27 predicted proteins | sample Ectturendosymbi3_FD_21664 | JGI IMG/M metagenome (IMG submission 21664) | reverse complement strand
ACGTTTAGCTTCCTTGTTATTGAGGTGGAAGACTGCCGACACCGTTTTTGTAGTGCTGAGCTTTAGCTTCCAAGTCTGGAGGTATTCACCTACAGTTGCCATGTCCTTGGTCGTTGCCATGTGCCCGGTTGTCAATAGCCCCCTTTCGAGGCCGTAGCTAGTTTGATGCAAAGGAATGCGGGATGATGGGGTTGGAACTGGCTTGGCTGTAGAAGCTGTCGGGAAGAAACTGCAAAGACGCAAGACGCTCCGCTCCAGCTACGTATAAAGAAATCACCAATTATTTTCACGAAGGTTTTACTGCAAATGCGACTTTTGCCTGGAATGTTTGAGGTTCTTGATACTCCTACGCGTGTGAGTTACATGAGTTCATGTTGATGATATTCCTGTGAGTTTCGTGAGGTCGGAGATCTCTGCACAGAATTTGAGTCGAGTTCAAATCTTGCAAAGTTTCAATCAAGTTGGATTCCACAGAATCTGATCGATATCCTCTCAACACGAACCTCGTTCACGATTCTGCAACCACGTGCAAAGTGACGTCACACCTTCAAAGACAACAACACATTTGGATTTTTTGACTGTCTTTAATGACCTAAGGTTATATTTGCACCTGTCTGTGTTGGCTTGAATCTGTCAACACAATTGATGACTTGAGCCAAGTTACATAAATGAGGAAACTCATCTACAATAGCACCAGTTCATAAATGACCTGCAATTGTCGAAATACAAGTTAAAAAGCGACGGAAACGTTGGTTTTATGTTCTTTGCTAGAGTTTATTCAATACCTGATTCTGCGCAATTTGAGTTCTTCCAGTTCCACTGTCCATCGACCTTTCTCAGATCCTAAGCCACTGATCAATTTATCTGCTGCCCTCAAGCGGCGTTCCATTATCTCAGCTTCTTCCTGAAGCTGGCGCTGCTCAGCAATCGCCTGCAACAGCAGCACCAACACGTGGTTGGACGGTTACTTTTGAATCGAGAATTGAAGACGTATGAATTGATCAAAAAACACTACACTTGACACGCAAGAAATAATGTGTTGGCAAGCACCAATTGTCTCACAGCCACATTACTTGTTCGTATTTCTGGCTGAGAGCGTCAAGCTCATCATTGAGAGCGGTAAGTTCCTTGTTTATTTTGTCCAAATCCCTCTTCGACTGATGGTAATTCCTTTCCAGCCTTGCCACCTGTTCAGAAACAGACAAAACGTAAATGTTGAAAAACAACACGTTTTATTGCGACAAGCAATATATGGATGATTTGTTGCAAAATATGGATAATTTGTTGCTCTTGTAATGTTTGGTGCTATTTTGTAAAATCGGTTGCAGTGTGCTCCACAGCGCCACCACCCGAGCTGCACATACGAAGACTTGATCATGAAAAGGTTTAAACCAAATCTATATTCGGTGTTAACCTCCTGCAAAAGCGTGCTCATTACTTTTCACGCGAAGTATAAATTGCAAGGAAGAAAATTAAAAGATCTAAGTTGGTTGTTAAAGCTTCAGCGGAATCAGCCGACTGCGCTCTGCTTTCACCTTTCTGCAATGATTCAAACTTGCGCATATCTGCATTCTAGTAACTTTGCTCCACAGGTGAAATAAGCAAGGAATCAATCACAAATTTTAATAGGAAATCGATTTCACGTGAAACTACGCATTGTCAGTGCTGAGATCTTANTAAAATAGAATAATCTTGGATCTCTATTCAACTAGAGATCTGAATGCGAACCCATATAGTTGAGAAAATAGAATCTTTCTCTCAAACCCATCAAAGTCCTGAGGCTGAGCGTCACAAATACAAACAAGAGTTGCAGTGAATGAGGGGGAGGCAAATATCGCATTTGTTGATGAATGAGACATGCTTCTTATACCTGTGCGTATGAGTTACATGAATTCATGTTGATAATATTGCTGTGGGTTTCGTGAGGCTTGGGGGGGGTTGAGGTCTTAGCAAAGGATTTGAGTCAAGTCAATCTGTGGAAGTGCCAGCCCTTGAATAAGATGTGTGAGGGGCTGTTTACAAATCTGGAAAAAGCATATACAAACGAAAAACCCAATATCTTTCCACGAAATATTCGACCTCTGACCTTTTCTCTCTTAGGTTTGATCTCCCGTGCAACGTCACAATAACCCATGACGGCCTCAACGAACTTCATCATCCCATGACCAGCTGTCGATATCGACTTCATCTCCTGGAGACTGACCCCCAAGCTCTTGAGGAAGCCTTTGACCGTCCGCACCTGTTTGCGACCAACACAGATCAATATCTACAAACCCTCCTTGTTGTTTCCAACCTCACATCCCATGAAAGGTTGATGTGTTTTGACATAGGTTTCCATGTGAAGTTATCAAACTTTGGCGCCAACAATATGTCGATGAAGACAGAAATTAGCAAAAATTAAACCATCTGTTGCAGGCATCACGTAGCTGCAGGCAATGAAAGCCCTATCTCAAGTGCAGCCAAGTATAACATTTGTGTCGTAATTCCAAGTGTGTGTTAAATGATTTTCAACACAAACTGCACACAACGACAAACATTGCCTAAACTGGGCGAGTGGGAAATGGATGAGGTAAGGGGTTGGCCTGGTGCCAATGAGTTGTGTCTGTAAGAAACGATGGTTTGGTTTCAATAACAGCGAGAAACGCTTTTCAGATATATTGTCGAGCAATTAACTTCCACAGCCTCCTAGAAAAGTCAAACGTCTGCTTTCTGTTGTCTCCGATTCCACAAAGAACAGGAAACATAATTAGCAAAGGGCGACCTGGTTTGTCCCAATCGCATCCACGTCCATGTCCTGCAAACTTTTCAGGAAGTTTCCTTCAGACATCATGGCTTTCGCAGTCTTCCAGGATATCTCGCGGTATCCCTTCATCACCAAGATGCACTCACAGATGGTTTGCACAGGCTTCGGTGGTTTGGCGAATGATCTGCAAATGCAAATATTCATATCTTTACATTGGCCAGTAGCTTGGTTGCTGGCGGGAAGGCAGAGCTCATGATGAATGGAGGAAATGGTGTTTTAGAATAAACTACTGGAACACCAAGGAAAGCTCGGTCACGCTTGCCTGATTTCAGTGACGTCAGACTTGTCCAAATCTTGCAAAGCAAGTCTTGCAGCTTCGAGCGCTGGCATCGCTTCGGCGAGCGAGTCCTCCGCTTCTTTTTTCTCAACAGCGATCACCTGCGGATGACGTATGACTTTTCAAACAATGCCGAAGATCTCTTACGTGAATATACTTAATTGTGACGAATTCATTCGAAATAAACAAACGCCGCCAAAGAACAAGTACATTCTGATGACGTCACAATGAACGATTGAATGTTCGTTGAACGTTCGCAGCCACACCCGTAGAANAACACANAAGCACACCACATGACAACACAAGCACACCACATGAGCCGGACGCTAAAGTCGTACTTTGTTTTGTTCTTCGATCTCAATCGCTTTCGCTGAAGCGAGTTCTTTCTTTTCTGTTGCAATTTGTGTTTTTGTTGTGATGTCATTCAAAAGCTTCTCACAAGCCAAGGTTTTCTCGGTCACAGCAACCTACACAAATACAAAGTAAATATGGCGCTGCAAAAAAAATCACGTTTCTCATATAAGAAATAAATCAAAAGACTTATGTCTTAATTTCTTAGCGAACCTTTTGAACAGCAAGCTTTGCGTTCAGTTCCTCAAGCTGCTCAGTAGCTTCGTTTAACTTTTGCAGACCTCCATCAAGTCGCTCACACATTTTCAATATTTCTTGATCTTTTTTATCCAACAGTGAGTTGTAGCTGAAAAACACAACAAATACATTATGTTTCAATAAAAATGACATAAAACAATTTATTGATCGAACATTGACGTCTGCTGTGTGACGTCACTCCCGGTGACGTAAACGCATATCTTGTGAAAAGCAAGAAACAAAGCACAACTCATGACGAAACAATATTTCAGTCACGTGACTATCACGTACCTGTTGATGAAGTCAAGGTAGTTCTTCGGTGTGACGTAGTTGTTCCTTCGGAGTTTCTGGGCGAATAACGTGCTGTAGCTCCCCACAGACTGATGCACAAACACAATGTGTCCAACAACCTGGTTGTAAAAATTAACAAGTTATTGCAATTATCGATTTGTGCTTCTTCACCCTTTTTCATTAAGAAGCGGCGACGGCAATTGCTGAAAAGCAGGGCGGGCCTCAGATTATTTCAGACGCAGATGAACTGACCACTCTGATGCAAGGAGCGCTATGAGGTGCCATTACTTTCGATCAGAGACAGACACTGTACCACTGAGCCATCGTCCACCTCTCTTTCACCAACATTCTATAACTCGAGCCAAACGAAAAAACTGACTTGAAACAAGAGCGGCGCTTAACTGCGACTGTGCACGTCACAAAAAAATCATTGCACGACACTGGCGCTAAAGTATAGAAAAAATCTACTTTTTGTTGGGTCGCTGTCCCATGCAGGTGACAACAGTAACCGGACCTCGAAACTCAAGATCGAAAACTATGCAGTCTGCTTCACTGTGTGCAAACAATTGATTCTTGACAAACAATGTGTAAACAAACCATTGTTGACAAATATTGTGAAAGTAATGAATTGTTAAAAAACACTGCGCAAACAATCAATTGGTGACAAACATTGTGTAAACAATCCATTGTGTAAACAAATCATTGTTGACAAATATTGTGTGAACAAGCCATTGTTGACAAACATTGTGCAAACAATCCACTATTGACAAATATTGTGTAAACAAGCCATTGTTGACAATATGATGCAAGCAAGCCTTGGTGAAAAAACCTTATGTGACAAACAAGACCAATTAAAAACTCAAAATCACAAAAAATATGCATATTAAGGGACATCCAAATTTGTGTAAAATTAGAAAGTTGACAATTACCTAAGCTTTTGCAAAAATTTCTGTTCTAATGAAGCCCCTGTCTGTGTGTCCGTAATAACTGCTGGTAATGCACGTCTTTAAAATCGGACACATTTTACTATTTTCAGGTGAACAAGAAAAAATTAATGGGAACGGTTGGTATCGCAAGAATGTGGGAAGGTAGCACTTACAGTAAGAGTTTCTTTCAACTATCGTTTTCAGAAAATACCAAATCAATGAAAACACAAACCAAGAATTTAGAGGTACGTCAAATTACAGGTAGGCAGAAGATAGATGTATGGTAGCCCGTTTGTGCCTTGCAAGGATTTTCTTAGGTGTAAAAAATTCACTGACAAATTCTTATTTCAAAAACTTTTCCCCTTCTTGCAAAAACAGTTTACAATTTTTTTACATAATAAAGTCTTACTTTTGAAGAAATGATTTTTATCGACAAAATCTCCGACAATAGCTTTTCCAAGAAGAAAGTTTATCACCGCTTTTTCTTCTTTGCTGCGCCCAACTATGCCAACAAAATGTCTCCCATTGACGTTTGCGAATGAATTACACTGTAAATATGTTGCATGATCGTTTGTAGAGCAGCTTTTTATTGAAAAATTATCCCTAACCTCGTTTTTTTCCACGGAAAGTTGCATATCTGATGTCTTTCACATTAATCTAATAACCTACACCTAACCTATCAAGTACTAGAAAACGGGAAGCAATCCTCCTTTTACTAATGTCCGCATTAGCTCAGTGGTAAAGTGTCCGCCTCTCAATTCAAAGGTCTGCCGTTCGATCCACGGCTAATCAGTAAATCGCCGCAGTGCTCCTTGTGCAAGAGCGTTTATCTCAACATCCTCGACAAGAAGCAAATTTCAGGCTTCGGCCTGCCGTCAATTATGTCATCATAATCAAATAAAAGTGTGGGTGTGCCTCTGTGGATGGACAGCGTGACAGCGATGAACAATACAGGATTGAAAATCGCTTCATTAAGAAAACCCATCAACTTCCCCTTCACTGAACAAGCGCAGGTTTACCTGATCAACATGGTCTTCCGGAATCATCTGATTATCACCAAGGAACGAAGTAGCTACAGCGAAAAGGGCCTGTTCCGGCCACGGGAGGAACCAGTCAATGACTGTGTTGTTCACCATCCCCGGGAAGTTGCGGCATCTTCGAACAAAGAAGTTGCAGAAAAACAATTGACTTTCACCATTTTAAATCAAGTGGATTAATTACAGCTGCGCACTACGTCATTAAAACTTCACATGACATCACCACGGCTGCGTAGTACGTCGTCACCAGCAACAGACTCTCTCAGTTATTTGGAAATGTCCACAGTCAGGTCAAACTTCAAATGAACAATAAACGTTCCCCATCAAAATATCTACTGCCTCCATTACTTTGCTAATGTCCTGGCCGAGGACCAACTCATGCCAACTGCGTTCTGGCACAAGCCAAGGTTCACAAATCAACCCACAAAGGTCTTACAGTAAAAACTTCACCTTATTCTTAGAGCGTCCCCAACAGGAGACATGGCAAGGACAATGTGGAGGTTGTCGCGGCATTTTCCGACGAAGTATTGCCAGATTGCTTCCTTTGCTGGACCGAACCTGATGAAGATCAAGTTTCGATGAAAAACTTAACAGATGCATCGGAGTCTTGGTTGACGGAGCAAAGAAGATGAAAAACGTTCAAAACGGGTAATTCCGGAAAAAGCATGAAACTTGCAAAGGTAGAGCAAGCATTCTATATTTCCTCACCCCATCTTCCCAGCCTCATCCCTCATCTGCCCGATGATCGCCTCTTTCTCATCATCAGCGAACAAAGCAGGGACCATCCCCGAGGTCAGCATGTTGTTGATCAACTCAAGGAACCCCTCCTCAGCGACGTGGGAATCAGTGAAAAGGAAAACAGTCTTCTTGTTTTCGACAGCAAGCTTGTTGTATAAGACCTTTCAAAGTCAGTAAAATCTTGTCAAAGCTTAAGATTAATTTGAAAGTGGAGATAACGTTGATGGGATGGAAATAATTAGAATGCACAAGAACGAAATATTAAATTAAATCAAATATATTCTGTGGGAAGCGCATGTCACTATCATTACTAAACCTATGCAAACGTGCTGAACATTTCTGGCTATGCTCAAATGCCAGGACACACCATCACCACTTTCTATGCAAGCACACGCTTCTGTGAGATCTAATCCAACTCTGGATGTGTTTTACTGTGGTGAGGTCAGTTTATTAAAAATCATAATCGTTCTTGTCCCGATAACAGCCATCGAACATTCTTTGTTTGGACACACTCCGCAGTCGATAAGCAGATCTTGCAACTTCGGCGTCGCGTGTTTTCACTGATTTATGAATGCTTTTGTTGCAAAACAATGAGCGTTCTCATGGAGCTGCGCTGGAGAGCAGCTGCGCAGCGACAGTTACAAAAATTGAACGATTGTCCAAACGCCATTGAAGTTACCTTTAGATCCTCTCGAAACATTGTTTCGTCATATCCTCTGCTCAGAGCAATCTCAAACACGTCACATCCGGCAGAAAAAGCAGCGAGTTTTGTCAAACTCTGCTTTCCCGATCCTCCCACACCAACCAGCAGGCAGTGACCGTGATCCATGCGCAGCACGCGATGGATGCGTGTGAGGTGGTCTGAACGTTATGAGAATAACACAACACGAGGAAAAACGATGAAAACGCGCAAAAAACATTAAAACTTACCCAGCGCGTCATCGAACAAGACCAGGTTCATGGCTGTGTGGTTTTCGTTGTACTCTTCAAGGATTTCTTGGAACAAAGCCTTGGCAGCTTCAAAGTCCTGCACGTCTTCGTATAGTCTGGGTTCGGATTCCTGGCAAACAGTAAATGGTTTATTCATGCGTTTTTCTGACTCAAATCACGAAGTAACACAAACGCAGCAAGGGAAGAAACAACAGCATCAAAGAACAGAAATTAAATACATGTTTATGAAAATACAAAACATCAGAGAGTCAAGTTTTTGCAAACTGATGATTGTGTTCCAACATGTTTGAATCGCAAAGTGTTGGGGAAAGATCATATGGGTCATGAAACCACGAATCAATGTTTTGAGCTCATTATTAACTTTTTCTTCTAAAATTTCGTAATTTTTCCCTGAGATATGGAGATTGATGTCATCAGCATATAAAACAATATTAAAGTTGGAGGCTTTCACAATGTCATTAATATATAAGGAGTAATAAGGCACAAGGACAGATCCTTGTGATACACCATATGTTACAATCAGAAAAGAAGATTTAGATCTGCTACTTTGGTACACTGAACCCTGTCGTCTAAGCAAGAACCAAGAAGTTTTAGGGGTGTTCCTCTCACTCCATAGTAAAACAATTTTTCAAGTAATATTATGATCAACACAGTCAAAGGCTTTGCCCACGTCCAGAATCAGAGTACATGTTATTAGTTTGATATCTTTAGTGCAAATCATGTCATCATAGATGGCAGCAATTGCAAACTCAGTAGAATGTTTAGTACGGAAGCCATATTGCTGTGGGCTCAGTATATCTCAACTCAGCCAACCAGAGAGCCTCACATCAAAGATCACCTGCAGAGCGGTTCTGTAATCCCCGAACAAGCAGGGGTTCCTCTGAATAAACTCCTCGTGTTTTTGGAAATTTTCCTCCACCAAGTTTTTGATGAATCCTTGAACCATCTCTTTGTCCTTTTCATCAATCAGCCGGTCATGGAACACACGGAGACATTCATTCCTCCACAACCGAATGAAACCTTCTAACTTGGCGAAACGTTCAGGAGTGGAGATACACAAGCCCTGCAGGAGAAAGAGCCTTGATATTTGTATGAAAGGACAGTGATGATATAGATTTGCACCAAATTTGGATGAGAAACAAATACTTGCTCGCCATGAAAACAACATTGAAAGTTCGTCTGCAGAATGTTTGTTGAGATTGACGATGAAACTCCAGGTTTTAGTTGAAAAATCAGCGGAAGTTGCTACTCAGCGTTGTCTCTATCCCCCACTGCGACTGCAGCACAAAACTCCACCAAGTGGCCAGGGCCTAGTGGAATATTGTTACTAATTTCATCTTTCGTTAAAAAGCAGCAAAAAGGTTTGAGAAAATGAATCGAATTCTTTATAGAAAATTAAGGTAACTTCTACAAAGCAAATGATTCAACAAATTACTGACCTGGTAGACTCTGGACAAATCCCGCAGATTGAAAATATAATGGAACTTCGATGGCGTGGGTGGAAGGTCGTTTACAATGGTTTTGTAAAGTTCAAGGGTGCATCTGTTGCCATAGATAGGAAATATGTAGTTAACACAAAGATAACGGTTTCAATACAGCCATGAAGCAGATATGAAGTTAGGAGCAACATAAAACTCGAACAGTAAAACTAAAAGCTGCAGTTGTATGGCAGAGAATAGTCCACAACTTTGCTACTGGACACACGTTTCATACTTGGTGATAGTCTTTGCGCATTCTTGGATCTCTTCACTGAAAGGAATGCAGTGTCCTTCAAGGATGGAGTTGTAAATGTGGTGCAGGGACTCGGGGGCGGGAAAGGTCATGTTGAAGACGCTGAAGAGGGACAGAAAACGGGGATCCACCTGGAAAGCAAAAAGGTGAAGAAACAAAACTGTTATAAAAATAAAGCGAAACACTTGGAAGGAACGCTCAAAGCCCAAAAATTTCGGTTATTACATTAGAAATACATGGATGAACAAAATGAAGCCAGAACCAAAATCCGTTCATTTCAAGGGAACTTACTTCATTTCTTCCTCCCCCGGCTTTCCCCATCGCAGCTATGTAGCTAAGGTCCCTCAAATATTTGTAGTACAATTCTTTTCCTCTGTCGTACATTCCACCCTTTTCAAGCAGCAGTTTCAGAAGAGCGATCGGTTGCTGTGTCCCGTAAGTGTCGACCTGGTGTGACCGCAACAATAAAGTTATCAACAGACTGAATGATTGACTGAAGGTTGAGTGAAATTTCCAGCCCAAAGTTTCTCAAGTAACTTATCGAACAACCACTTTATGTTGAAGCTAAATCACGTCTGGCGAATCTTAACTGAAACTTTTATTTGCGCCAAATAACTGCGATGGGGTTCAAAGGTCGACTCAAGAAAGTCCACAGCTATGAGACGTGCTGTGGCGGCCATTGTGATGTTTTGGGGTGTCACAGAAGAAATCCACGACAATCGCCCTTGTTTTGTAACAAAGAGCTGTGTTCACCATTAGCTGCTTTCCTAAGCTGGTCGCAACAACCCGAACCAACTGTTGCCGGTTTCCTCGTGAGCTGGAAACATCACGAAGGGCTTCGGTGGTTGGGAGTTGATAGGTAAGAAGTGCAGAGAGGAGTGAGTTTGTGAGGATCATTTCATCGTATCACAAGTCAAACCACCGGTGGTGAAAGAGTAACAATTCTCACCGAAATAAACAACTTATGAAGCATTTATTTTGTCATCTGCGAAAAAAATGACTTGAGCCAAGACGCAAAGTCCTGAAATTAGTTGTCGGTGCGATATCACTGTAAAAACCATTCAGTTTTGATGATCAGCGGAAAGAAAAAGATGCCCTGAACTGAACACGAGGTTAACCTGGGGCATGAACTGAACACGAGGTTAACCTGGGGCATGAACTGAACACGAGGTTAACCTGGGGCATGAACTGAACACGAGGTTAACCTGGGGCATGAACTGAACACAAGGTCAACCTGGGGCATTAACTGAACACGAGGTTAACCTGGGGCATGTTCATGTCATCCATGAAGACGATGAGTCTCTTGCCAGGGGGAGGTCCGTAAGTATCTTTGGTCCTTTTCTCGACGTTTGCCTCCAGATTGCGCTGCACATCCATGGATGTTGTACGGGAAGAGAAATTGATATGGAGGACGAGATGCGAGTCGGGGTCGAGGCCGCGGAGGAAGTTCTGAATAAAAGCTTATAATTAATTAATGGAGCTCACGTGACTGTCTGCAATGCAATTGCCGTTACATCGACTTTGCTCGTTTCTGGAAACAATGTTTTGCCTTCAACTAAATCCCAAGTGCGAAAACAAGCGCATCAATCCCTGAACAACTAAGTTTTACTTGAAAATGAGAATCAGCGAATGGCACTCCACCAAGTTGGACACTTCAAAATACAGACCGACTTGAACTCAAACAGCGTTTCTCTTGCTGTCGAAAAAATTATCCACCAAGCTATTTCATAAATTTGTCCGAATATTTAACTTCAGTATCAAGATCTACTAAGCGATGAAGAAATGAGGAAGTTATTAAAATATGCAGATTTTCTGGTCTAAAAACAAAAACGTCCGGCTTTCTACGATCGAGGAAAATCTGTCGAAGAAGTTGCTCAACGGAAATTCCGATCTGCATCGACAGCAACAATCAGCATGCATTAGAAAAGGTTCACCAAAAATAGTGCTAGAGGGAAACTTAAAGTTAGCAAAAACAAAAGTTGTTGAACAAAAACATTTACGAGCTTTTCGAAAAATTTGAAGCAAAACTGAAATTATTGACAAACCAACGTTGTTCCAACTTACTTGTATAGTTGCAGTTTTTGATGTTCCTGTCTCTCCAACAAGTACAACCGGTCTTTTGATGGATACCATCAAGTTCAACAACCAAGTTGTTCGTGTAGTGTCAATCGTAGGCACAAGTATCTGGTTATACTTCATCTCCGGGTTGTGGACATACTTTGGCACAATCTGACTCCATGGGAGCCAAGCATTCGCTTCCAGGTCGAAGTGGTAATCATACAGGGATGGGTACCGGGTGGGGATTTCCCCAGGTCGAGCAGGAGTTTTGTCGTCATCCTAAAATCACGAAGTAAAGTTGGCGATTGAGTAAGCGGGTTGTCCAAATAACAAGAATGTTATCGAAATAATGAGAAGGGTATATAAAGAATAAGAGAGTTATCAAAAGAGTAATAAAGCTATCTCATTAGTAAGTGGGTTATCCAAACAGTAAGAGGGTTACTTTAAGAGTAAGAGGGTTATCTAAAGAGCAGAAGCCTTATCTACAGTGAAATGGGATTATCCAAAAGCAAGAGGGTTATCTGAAATGAATATTCTCTAAAGAGTACGAGTGTTATCTAAATTGCAGAAGGATTATCTAACCCAGAGGTCGGCAACCTTTCCCTAGTCGGGGCCAAAAACAAACTCAGCAATGTATGGTGGGCCGTACAAACTTTCCACCAACAATTCTGTTCCCTTTGCTGTTGTTAAATCTTGGGAATTCATGGAATTTTAATCAGATTAATTCCTGATTTTCACAGTTCATCACAAAAGCCTAAAATGCGACATAGGTCTACAGTGCATTTATAGCACAGTGTGGTTTTTCACAAATAGTTCCTCGTAATCATCCGATACAAGTTGCAAGGCGGCACATTCATGCAATACTGTATAATACCACGAGGCGGTCCATACAGTTACTACAATTCCGTGAAGAGGCTGCGGGCCGGATGCTTTTGCTTGGCTGGCCTGATCCGGCCCGCGGATCGTAGGTTGCCGGGCCCTGATCTAAACCAGGGGAGTGCAACCATGCAACACTGTCGGGCTAATACACATAATCAGTTGGGTCCACGGGCCACAGGTGCATGTGTCAAGCTCTGCAAGGTAGACAACTCGCTGGCCATCTGTGGAAGAAACCTTAACCCTTGCGTGTGGAGAAACAGGTCTGAATAAAGTCAATGCAAGGTGGGAGTGAACTGGCGTGGTCATAAGAGAAAGTAAATGGCAAACTATTTTCTCTTAATATATTTTTAGGTTTTTGGCCCCCGCACCACACTATTTCAAATCTGGACTTTTCCGGGGGCCACAAAACTTCAGTTCCTGGGCCATGGGTTGCATACTCCTGATCTAAAAGACAAGAGGAATATCTAAAGAGTAATAAAATTTTGGGCGAAAGAGAATTATCTAATGTATAAAAGGACCTGAAGAGTAAGGGCATTTTCTGATAAAAAAAAGTTGTTTCTTATCCCAGAAAAAAATTCCACAAACGTACGATTTAATAAAGATTAAGTAGAAGTGCAACACTGGCCTACGCAAACAATCACACTGCAAAGAAGTTCAACTTAGTGCGACTGAACATTTCGAGAATGCCTCTTATTGTGGTAATGATGTTCAAAAGCTTAGAAAACTGTGTGATGACAACTTCACCAATCAGTTCAAGTTCTGTTTTTTATAAACTTCTCATGGTAAACTTTTGCAAATGTTTGTGAAACGGGGTTTTCTTTGCCACAGTGTTCGAAATTGTTGCCAACATTCAGATAATTTTTGCACAAAATTTTTAACGAAAACTTATGCGTTTTACGTGGCAGTATGATTAATTGATGGTTAATACAATGCCTCACATTTACTCCAGTCATGCTGGCAAGCTTCTTTACAAATTCATCAAACACTAATCTCGCATCTTCAATCAACGTTCCACCGACTGACCAGTACAAAGATTCCAGGAACAAACTTTCCAAAACCTGTGAAAGAAAATAATAATCATGGCTGGTTCTTGTTCATTGTTCGGTCACAGACCGAAATTTTTTTAAATGAATGAAAAAAATTAAGTCAATTTGGTCACAATGTCTGAAAATGTAGAGCAATGCGTACTGTTACGGCGAGTTTTACTACTAGTTTCACGAGTCATGGTAAGGGTATTTTTTAAGCGTGGACGTTGCCGCTGCTATGAGACATTTCTGTACCATGATGCTCAGAAACGTAGATCTATGCGTGGGCGGGAAGCATAGAAAGTAAGCTGCACAGTCTGTGTTGGCAAATAAATATTTGACATTGCAGCTCCAGAGCTATGAACCAATACTCCGTAAGTCACCCACAACACATCGGGAGCAGTAACACACCACACATCAGGAGCAGTAACAAACAACACATCGGGAGCAGTACACACCACGCATCAGGAGCAGTAACAAACAACACATCGGGAGCAGTACACACCAAACATCAGGAGCAGTAACAAACAACACATCGGAAGCAGTACACACCACACATCAGGAGCAGTAACACACAACACATCGGTAGCAGTAACACACCACACATCGGGAGCAGTAACACACCACATCGGGATCAGTAACACACAACACATCGGGAGCAGTAACACACCACACATCGAGTGCAGTAACACACCACATATTGGGACCAGTAACACACCACATATCGGGAGCAGTAACACACCACATCGGAAGCAGTAACACACCACACATCGGGAGCAGTAACACACCACATCGGGATCAGTAACACACAACACATCGGGACCTGTAACACACCACACATAGGGACCAGTAACACACAACACATCGTGAGCAGTAACACACAACATATCAGGAGCAGTAACACACAACGCATCGGGAGCAGTCCAGCAACAGTTCTGAGAAGTTTGATTCCAACTTACGCTGGGATCGCCGTTGTCTACTTTGTAATCAGTTAGTATTGCATTGAGCATCATGCAAAGCTGGGTCAACATGTTCAGGTTGGTTTGAGGGACTATGCCTCGAAGGGGTTTGGACTGTCTGCCATCCACGATTCCTTCGTATACCTGCAACAAGGTGTTAACAACTTTCAAACATTGCAAACTTCTGTAACATCACTGCACTGTACTAACTTCACAGTATTCATTGGGAAGTGGTAATGCAATTCCATTTCTTTAGAAATGAACAAAACAATATCATAACCGGTGCCAAGAATTACCAACAGAAATTTATCGATCATTGCAATAAAATCNAACAAAAATTACCAAATCAATGCACGGTATTGTATATTTNTTGTACAAATTCTGAAGCAGGTCTTGTTCCAGTTTGCTGGTCCTCAGGCTGATCCATTTTTGCCAGTATGGGTCATAGTTAAGATTTTTTGGATCAACGTACACCATCCCTGAAGAAAATACATCAATATTATGTCCACTCATTTAGTGGCTTGAAACTTTGGAAAAATCAATATTGTGTGTGGNATGCTTGGATGAAGTTAGAAGTTGAAAGCATTACCAGAATCAAAGCAGAACGTTGTGAGTTTGTACATTTAAAAAAAATAATATGANAAAAGAGAAAGTTTTACTTCGACAAACCACAAAGCAACTATGTGAAACACAAATAAAGTGTGTGTCCGATAAAATGTTTAATTGAAGATGATGCAACACGCGTGACGTCTTTTATGTCGTCACTTGCCACAAACAATCAAACCAACTCGCCTGCTCGCGACACAGTGGCGGGGGAGGCGTACTGCAGATCGCCGACTTCAAACAGGAGCGCGCAGTGAGCTTGAAGTCTGATTCGTTCGCCGTTGGCGAGTGTCAGAAGTTTGTTGTCGTCCATGACAGAGTTCATGTTCTCAACCCACAAAGCATCGACATCACCATCAAATAAGATGTATCTGTGAAGATGTTGTTTTTTTAATCACAAACAAATTAACATATGACATAAATTAAACTGAAATAAAAAACTGCTTTCAAACATTTACTAAATAGAAAACATCGAAATGTTGAAAAAGCTATCAAACAAACCAATAAAAAACACCTTTTCTCCTTTTTTTCAGTCGGTTTGTTAATTTCGCGGAATATGTTTGAAAGGACTCCATCCGTCCAGTCTCTTGTGACTGGGTCGAGGATTCCATACAACTCAATCACAGTCATGGCTTTGGAGTTGATAATAAACAATTTCGTATTCAAATTCAACCTTCAAAAAAAGCAAGGTCCCTTTTCAACGAAATTGTTTTTTCTTAGAAAAAATTAGGAACGTCCCAAACTACAGTTAACAACTCGCAGTCCATGAATCAAGAAAAACTTAATCTAAACTGGTTTGAGCAGGTTTATAAAAATACGTCGAAGTAAACATAAAGTGAAACAATACTTATTTTTGTTCACCATGGTTCATCAAAACTTAAGCTTAACTTCACCCTCAAGCTTACGTTTAAATTCAATGTGGATTTATGAGATCTGAAACTGTAAAGAAAAAAGACAATGAATACTTTAAGTGATCACCTTCAAAAACCTACAAGTATCTTGAAACTTCGGAAAANTAGTGTCAAAAGAAATCCGTGCTCTTATGACATTGTATTTACCAGTGAAAAAGGAAAACCACACACCACAAAAATGTCTGTCATGTTCGCAAAATCGTGCAAATGTTTTTTTTTTTCATTAACACCAACTTCCATCACACAAAAGAAAAATATACACCACATCCTTTACTTGGTTTGAGCTTGAGCCAAAGTGTTGATGACAACAGACTTCCCTCCACCCGTTGGACCAACCACCATCGTCGTATGTCGCGTCATCATCGTTTCGTAAAGTTGCACAACCTGAGGTTGATGACACACAGTAACCCACACCAAATGACACACACTAACCCGCATGAACTGACACATACTGATGCGCATGAAATGACACATACTGATGCGCATGAAATGATACATTCTAACTCTCATGAAAATGACACATATTAACCCGCATGAAATTAGCGCAGAAATTCTAAGACTGCTTGACAGTAATGTGACCCAAACAGCGACGTCTTCCTCAGTGATAAAATTAAGAAAAATACCACAACGACATTTTCCCCCCATTGAAATAACAGAAGTGACTTTGATTAAGTTATTCAATACATGTTTGTATGTGTATATTGCACCAAGAGTTGTGTCTAAAATTAACCAGTCATCTGCGAAATGCACGATTTTCTCGAGAAGCAAAGACACCAAAGATGTGAAACAGTCTAACTGACAAAAGGCTGGAGCTAACAGAAAACCACGAATTTAAATAAATTTCTAATCACGAGATTCATGAAATAAAGTGGATTACTGTAAACTGAATCTACTTTGCTTTCGAACAAAAACAACCAAAAATTTTGATTACAAAAAAGTCTATTCCTGACAACAGCAAAATATAACGTTTAAAAAGACCACAGACTACCAAGTGCAAAACATAAATTCTACTTTTTCAACCTAAATTTTCTTTCAATTGTGTCATTTTTAACCAAACTTAGAACATAAAACATTAGCAAAAGTAAAAATTAAAAAAAAACTTCAAATTAAAATTCAACAAAACCTTGTCAACTTGATTTTCCAGTAAAACGTAGTTGTTATTTCTCAAAGTGTCTTCAACTGCATCATTGAAATTTGGATATCTCACTCTCGGGCAGTCCAACCCAGGGAAGAGGTCACCAATCAACCCAAGGAACAGAGGGACATCCTCAAAAATAAACTTGGGCAGGTTCATGTCCCTGAGAGCCCTGTACAAATAAACTGTGAGTACCGTTCATCCTCGCAAACGCTTGAAAGAAGTTTGAAAAGTGGTCGATTCAGACAAATTCCCGACACAATTAACAAGTGGGAAATTTATCTGGAGAATCAAAAACCAACAAACATCGGTGCAATTGTTCCTGGTTAAACAAACTGCCAACTTCAAAAATTTTGATACTTCCTTTCAAACAACAACAGTTGTGGAAAAAGTGGAATATCAACAAATCCACAGATTGGAATGAAACGATAACTGAGTTGACGTGTTCGTTTCGTTTCAATCAACTCACCTCATCAACACCACCTCCTCGTGGAGGTCGGCAGAGCCTCTCTTCAAGTCGCCGGCCATGACCAAGACTGCTTTCAAAGCTCGAAGGCCGAAGTCATAATGGTGCTGCTTCGACAATTGCTCTTTGGCCAATTTGTAAAGCACAGTCATCTTCTTGGCAAGAACTTTCGCGGTGAGGAAACCCTCGGAGAAAAGCATGATTTCGCAAATCTGCTGCAGATCGGGGACAATCACGACAACTGGCCTGCAAGAAACGATGAAGAATACATGCAAGAGACACTTGCGTGAGACAGGTTTGGCATTATTTGAAAAATGCAACAATAACCCAGGGCTCGTTGCCATCCATCCTCGCTGTGGAGGTTGGAATGTTACCTGAACAGAGCTTTGACGCTTTCGGGCAACTCCGTCCTCCCGGCGTACCCCGGGTTCATTGTGATGAAGATACCCATCCTGTCATCGAGCGCGATCTCTGTACCTTCGAACTGGAAACGCTTCAAATGATGCATCAAAGCATTCCGAATGGTTTGAACCTTTTCATAAAAGTACACGTGGTAGAGATCAAATCAAAAACAAATTTTGCATCTGACATAGTTAGTTTTGGATTTTCGCAGAATTAAATTGTCAAACTTTCATTTTTGACCTCCTTTCCAAGCAGACCTTATCTCAAATCTTTGCTGAACACAGAAATCCAAGAATGGCCAAAAACAGACCTGAGAAGATACAACAGACAAAACAGAAGCGTCGATCCGGTTGAACTCATCAAAGCAACCCCACGCACCACACTGCGCCAAGCCCGAGAATATCTTTCCCACTGCCTGAAACAAAAATATTCAATGCAGTTTCACAAAACGTGAAAGGTACAAAATATAACAAGTAAAGCACTGACCTTGAAGTCCATGCCTTCTCCGCAGTTTGTGACGACACAAAGCAAGCCGAGCGCCTTAGCCAAGTCTTTTACAGTTTCTAACGCAGAAAAAGATAGACAGGTAAGTTGAAATAAATTTAAAAAATATCAATTGCATCGAATTAATAGGACTTCATAATACAAGTAAGTTAAAAATAAACAAAGTAGCAATTAATTTCATTCTGGTCGACCCAGGCCTTTGTGAAAACAGCGACTTATGTTTAATCGCAACAAATCTTTAAGTTTGATAACATCCGAAAATTAAGATTCAACAACAATCGATTTATCAATGTCTGGCGGGAAAAAACGATAAAATCTCAGTCACCTGTCTTTCCGGTTCCAGCCGGGCCGGCGGGGGCTCCACCGAGGTACATGGAAAGGGCCTGAGTCAAAGTGAGATAGATGCGGTCAGTGAGGGGGGTTATGACCAGTCGACCGTTCAACCCCATGTACTCATACCTGCCGTAACAACACAAGACGGTTGCTACAAGATTGTCGAAATTAACAGATGATGATTTCGTACTTTTAAAGATAAAAGCAGTAGTGTGGAGTTCAAAACAAACTCTCAACGTGTTGGGCCTTGTGGCCTGTCTGATGTGCATTCAAATCAACAACACACATAAACAAAAGGATCACAGGACCACCGGACCACCAAAAACAGCGTCAGTTATCCGCCCTTTGCCCAATAACTCCAAGAAACATCAAAAGGAACTACGGCCCTCTTTCTCATAGCACGCTCGCAGTGGCTCACCTGTGACCTTTTTCTTTACATTTTACAGATTCTATTGCAGATACAGAATAAACTATACATGAACGAGTTAATAGATTCACCATTGAATGCATGAAAATGTAAAAACTCAACTAACCCGTAACCGAATGATCCTGTGCACTGTTGAACGATCAGCTGGTCAGGATCTTTGCTCCAATAAAATCTCAACTGGGATTCCCACTCGAATTCCTTGGCGTCGAGTATAGAATCGCGAACGAAAGTATCGATGATGTCACGAGCGTGGACGTCAATGATCAAAACTGAAAAGTTAAAGGTNAGTTGTCATGACAACACAGGTGGACGGTAACCATGAAAACCAGATAGTTCTTCACCAGTGTTNAACTTTTTTCTTTCATTTCGACTGAGAGGGCTCTGAATCTTTGTCACAAGGGCGTCGATCTGATCATGCATTTGTTGGGCGTAGTTTTTCATCCCCAACTTATCTCCTTTGCGAACCTGAAAAAATAAAATTTTTTCATAAAACCGAACCTTGCCAGAAGAAGGCTTCAGAAAAAGAAGTTACATACTGATAAAAAAAAAGGACACTAGGTGCATTTCAATTGCTCTGCCTTCATTCCATGATCAAAAAGCAAAATCACATCAAACATGTGACGCCAGCAGCACATCGTCTAACACCTTGGTTCATTGCTCGCATTGACAGTTCAGAGGTCAGAGGTTGACTGCTCGATTCTCACCGAACCAACTGATTTGGTTTGCCAATCACCACACAGTACAAAATTAGAAAACTATTTGATAGCTTTTGTTGACAAGTCGGATTTCTCCTGTGGAGACCTAACCATTCAACGGGAAAGACCCAGTATTTAAGTCCCATGGCTCTTAGTTTTAAAACGAAGGCTGCTTCAACAAATTTGCAAAACTGCAAAATAATGTTTTTCATCGCTTCAGTGAAGAGGGGATCATTCCTATACGCGTCCGCCCACGATTCACAAGCGCAGCTACCATTGTCATTATATGGCTGGACACATATATGGCTGGACACATATATGGCTGGACACATATATGGCTGGACACATATATGGCTGGACACATATATGGCTGGACACATATATGGCTGAACACATATATGGCTGGACACATATATGGCTGGACACATATATGGCTGGACACATATATGGCTGGACACATACGCTGTCGCAGCTGCAGACAAGAACGTGTCCACGCAACAGTTTCGTTTAAAATCACGTGACGTTACAGTTCACAAACAAATACTAGCATTTGAACACAAATTAAGCAGAGCAAGTGGATCGCGTGTCAAAAAGGCAACAAGATTCCAAGCCATCAAGTGCGAAGTAGCAAGAAGTTCCAGCAGACCTTGCTGAAAACGTCCTCCACTTCCCACGTCCACCAGATCTGATTTCCGGCCAGTACAACCATACCCTGGTATGGCAACATCCATTCCACTCTATCTCTGGAAAAATCCAAACCAAATATTTGCAATATCATGAATGCATCTGATGAATGCATCTTATGAATGCATTTGATGAATGCATCTGATGAATGCATCTGATGAATGCATCTGATGAATGCATCTGATGAATGCATTTGATGAATGCTTTTGATGAATGCATTTGATGAATATTTTCGCCAAACTGAACCTTTGTGTCAAGCAACGATAAACATGAGTTTGAAAAAGACTGAACTAAACATTCTCCAGGAAACAAACCAAGGTTTAATGTTGATTTCTACCAGAAAATTGTGTGCTGAGGTTTAAGTAACAGCAGCTTGTCTATCGATAGCAGTGAAGACTTGTGAAAAGTTCGTTGCGCCCACAATAAGCTCATCTCAAACTAAGACTTGTTTTGGGGGGGAGCATTTTCTAATGTGCCTAAGCTACATTTAAAATACACACTGCAACAAAATGGGTTCAATCAATGCTTAAAAAAGCTGCCTGCTTTTTGGTCTGGCTAACGGTGTTATTATATGACAGGGATAGGGACCTTCGACCCGTGTGAACATGTGATATGGTCCACATAAGAATTGTCGTTATCCAAGTTAGAACGCATTATCTCATCAAAACGAAACTCCATAGGTACTCAGATAATATGTCAAGAGAAGCCTATATCCCTCATATTAAAATAAATAAGATAAAGGTAGAATTTTAGGATAAACTCAATTGTTTTTTGCGGCTCGCCAGCGATAATCAACAATTTATGCGGCCAGTGATAGTAAATACGCCCCGCCTCTGTAAGACATGCTTTGGGTATAAGCACAGTTATCATCTTCCTGGATCGTAAAACACACCTATATAAAAAGATCTATCGGAAAGAGACTTTCCACAGCAGATACCGAATGTTAGCAGAGTTGATATTTCGGCTCATGACGAGGCATCTTCAACCCTTATTCACACAAATCATCAACAGCTCAAAACGTAAACGGAAACGCATGTTTGAGGAAGCACTTTGTTGCATTTCACTGGCAGTTGTTTTCAATTTCATTTGGTCAGCTCAGTTAAATGCGAATCAAAGCTGTTGAGAATCAAATGTAGGAAGATCTTTTCATGCATCGGGGGTAAAAAATAATCACACAACTAAAAAATAAGTAGTTTTCCTAGAAATAAGCACAATCAAATTTTCGAAGACAGTGTTCTTTAAAAATAGCACTAATCTTAGAAGTAAGCACCATCTGGTAACCCTGGACATAAGGCTCACACAACAATCATCGTGAAAAACACAGGTCTTGTTTCATCCTTAGGTTCTTTCTTCGAGGAAGCACACAATAAACAGAGCAAACGCCAGATTTTGAACTTACTTTTCCAGACAGTATGTAAACACAGCCTCCTTTGTGATGAGTCTGTTGGTGCTCCGCATCTCATGGAGGACATTCGTCATCCAATCCTCAACTCTCCCTTCCGCTGGGATGTTCTTATAAAACTCCATCAACTTTACATGAAAAAAACTTTCATAAGAAAACGCAGACGGGTTTGAAAATGATATGAAAAACAAGTGCAAAATCTCAGGATGTTTATATGAAGTTTCAGACAAACATCGTAACACAAACCTCTCCTTCAGCAGATATCATCCCGTTGACATTCATTTCACCATTAACACCTTCCTGGAAGCGAAGCTTGGAAATATTGTCGTACATTTTTATGATGTGTTCCTGAACACATCTGGGGTCGCTGCTTCCCAAGATGCTCAGAAGCTCATCATCAGAAATAAAGAAAAATCTGGGAGTAGCACATATTTGCAAGTAAGAACTTTTCTGGTCAATTGAATAAAAGTCAAATGACAAAAGTCAAACCGGGTCAGCCTAAAAATAATCACCTGGGAAAAGCGTTTCTTTTGGAATCCAGATAATCATTAAGTGATTTTTGACATTTTTCCAGTCCATCGCTCAAACTATGAAGGTCTTGCAATCTATTCGTTGCATGGCACGCGTCTTTGATCTTCGGATTCTTAGCAGTTTCCTGCATGATCTTCTTGAACATCTTATCGATGTTGTCAAACTTCTTTGCTTCCTCGGGAAGTTGAGATCTTGTGGAAAAGAAAAACGCGATTGTGTGTTTTTGAAATTATCACAAAACCAACAACACAGCAAGAATGATCAACGTCAGGAAACGTCACAATGCACCCCCAACCTGATATCCCCCCCGATGAAGATGGATTCGAGGTACATCCATTTTCTTTGAACGACCATCCAAATGTCACAAACCTTTGCAACAAGAAAAGATATAAATATTTACTTCATTGAATGTTGTCAATAAAATCGGTTTCATGACTCTTTCTAATCAAGACGTTAAAAATAGACGCAAGGTCTTTACTACGTCATACGTCACACCTCTCCAATCAGGGAAAGCCCCTTTTCCCAATTCTGAACGGATGCGAGGAAAGGTCCAACGAATCTTGATGCAGACATACTTTGGAGATTCATTGCATTGTCATCTAAAATCTGCATAATCTCATCGACCGAACCTTGAAAAATACAAATATGAAGCAAACACTCGACAGTTCGTCCCACAGTTGTGCAAAGAATCATCAGAAGAGTTAGAAAACCTACCCAGGATGAAGCCTCTGTCTTGCGTCCCTTTCACGTATTTCGTCACTGTGAATTTCATCACCTCCCACGTCTCGACCACCTTAAAACAATTTAAAGTTAATAGAAAACCAGACAACAAAGGAACATTTTCTACATAGAATTGCAGATTGCCACAAAAACATTGTTTTTCAGGAAACTGTTGCCACGGCAACAACAAGCACGCACTTCTTTCAGTCCCTTTTCGATGTTCAGTTCTTTGACTGCGGCTGTGACGATCTCAGCGATCGTCTCGGAGAAGTTGTGTAGCTGCATCGAGAAGAGGTTTTCCAGAGTAAATGTGTCCGGGTTCATATCGAAGTCTTTCCCTGTCTTCGCCATCAGATCTTTCCAATGTCTGGTGGAAAACAAAAATGTAAGGCTCAGAAATCATTTTGATATGAGTTAGTCTTTCAACAATGCACGACCGGCAATTGAAAAACTGATTAAGGTATACACGAGGTCGGGCAAACAAAAATGAATGTCCAAAAGTTAAAAACTGAAGGTGAGAAAATGATTTGTTTTTCCAAGACTAAAGACCAACCGACAATCAATTACATATATCACAGCGTTTCGTCATGCTTCACTGCACACGACCATACCTGTCTCTCAAAGCTTCATTCTTAAGGTCCAGGAAAAGTGGAATAGCTTCTTTGAACTCCCTCATTTTAGCATCAAGGTGTTGGGCAGGAGGGAGCGCCTTGACCTGCTTTGGCATCTTCTTCAACTTCTTGATGAATCCGTCGATACCTTCTATCAACTGTGATTATAAAACAAACTGAGTCGTGATCCTGTCGCTAAGTGGTGACAAAGACCAGGTGGAAACTTTTGTAAAGATATTTTACAGGTAACAGTGATGTTGTGTCATTTCATGCCCGTCCCATGCATTGGAAAGTCATTGCTTTAACACTATTCACTGCAAATTGCGCAAGTATTTCCTCCACTCGCATTCCGTTCATCCAAAATTACACCAGTGCGACAAAACATTAAAAACAAGCAAATGGCGTTGCGCAACCAACAATTTATACCAATACATAACTACTCAAACCGTGGTGATGAGGAATTTATATTTGGTGAAAATCAACATATATCCTTTCAAATACAAGTTCATGAAACCAGACAGTGTTTGGAATTCTTTGATAATTTGATTTCGGTATTAAGCTAGGTTGTCATGACACCGCTTTATATGCAGTTTTAAAAACATATATAGTTGCTAAGGGGTCATTGATTTTCACCAATTGCTTCATGACGTCACTTAACAGGAAACCGCTTAATACATGTTCAAACTATTAACCGAATTAGCGCCGTACCAAGTTGACGTTCAGGTTCGCCCACAGCGTCTGCGCCCACTCCTCCCTCGCTTTCTTCTGTTCTTCGTATAACGAATAGATTTGTTCAAAACCCCTCATTTCGTTCTGTACTTTGAAAAGATTGGGGTAACTGGTGATGGGGAGGTCGAACAGCTTTTCTGCATTCGTCAGTTCTTGCCTTAAAAGTAAAAAATTGTTGTTTCGCGCCACTTGCTTTGTTCGGTGTGTAGCGCATTATTACGCAATAATCGCACAAATTCACGGCTGTCTGTCTTTTTTCACTCATACTTTTTTCATGACTTTTCTCGCTGGTGATCACTTAAAGATAACAGCAACCGACGCATTGCTTTACTTTATTGCAGCTTCAGTATTCTACAATAAAGTCACAAGAAACTTCGCGAATGGAACAAGTGTGTTCATCAATCTTTTTTATGACGACATAAAGCATTGTTTCAGCCCACCACTTGTCCATACATTGTTACGTAGACAGGAGCACTGACCTCTCGCTTTCATATTTAGCCATGTCTTTGCGGAACTCAGTCAAGATCTTTGACCCAAGATCAAGGTCAGAACCAACAGCCCCAGGTCCTGATTCCTGGAACTTCTCGGAGAACTGTTCGAGGTTCTTCTTGAACTCAGAAATCTGCTCCTGGGTTATCTCAGTGAACTTTATCTTCACACCGGTCAAGCCCACGTCTATCATCTGTTCAAACAAAACTCAATCCAGACTGCTGGCTGTACAAACCACGATAAGCTGTTGGATTGAGATGTAAGGAAAACGAAAAACTGTACCAGAGACAGAGTTTGTTTGGGGAATGTGAATAAATGTTGTTATTACATTCCCCTTCCCACGCTCGCTTTCCTTTCCCTGAAATATTTCGGTCATTTGTCTGAAATAGCTTAAAAACTTTTTGTCATTTTTCTGTTTTAACATCTGTTTGTATGATGGATAACTTAAGCATTATGATCAAATTGACTTAATATTTTTTGTCCATTAAAAACAATCTGGTCAATGACCGAAAAAACTGACCTACAGGTATTTTTTCTAGGTTAGGTTTATTTGTGTCTATCAGCTAAAAAAGAAATAAATCGCCAGTACAACTGGCGTTTTAGATTTGAAGTAACAGGCCGGGCATTTTTCCAGCTGGCAATTCCCGCGTCACAGAAACACATCCTCAGAAAGTCTGCACTTTTTTAAAAGAAACGATAATATTTTAATCTACAGTAGTTCCAACCCACCTTCGCATTCAACAACAAATCATCCCAAGTTTGTTTGATCGACGACACAAGAGCTTTCTCCTCGTCTGTCACATCGATCTTGTACATGGCAATGGTCCGGTATCTACGCACGATTATTATAAATGACACAAGACCCACAAATAAGGCAGTGAATGAAATTCAAATCTACGAGTGTAACCTTTCTGTGAGATCGGCAATCCTCATTTCCACATCCAGCGACATGGCTTTTATGTTTGAAATAACTGCAAGGACGAACTTGAGGTCTTCTAGACTGTCAGGACTTCTTTGAAGGTCTTTCGACAACTGGGACTGACAGAAGTTGCAACGACATTTATGGCGAACAAAGAAGCACAAACATCGATTGTTCAATAACTGCGAATCACTATGGCTAATTGTGAACCCGTTCATCGTGCCGAAGAAAAAATCAGTTTAACATTATCAAAATTTTTGAAGTTCAAAATTTGCAAAACGAAACTTGAAGGTTTTCCTACCAAGAGGTCTCGGAGTGAGAACAGATTCTCTTTCGCAGAATCGTTGAGCAGCTTCCCAAGCGACCGCACCCACATCAGCGCATGCTCTCGCACAGTCATCGCCAGAGGCATCAAGTTCAACCTCATGCATTGTTCATCCTGTGGTGACGTCAGCAGAAAAACATATTGCGTAAAACTTTTCATTTAATAGTTTCTTGACTGGCCGCTCAAAATGACTACGTGAAAAAACAAGACCAGTGCATGCGACTCATGTAAGTGGAACGCGCATCTCATCCCACACATCCTGTTCGTAATGAAACAAATCATAAATGTGACGCAACACCGTTTCCCTCTATTTTGCTTTGCGGTAAATTATNTGGAACATCAGAACAAGAGAAAGCGAGTCTTCAGGACCAGCAGCAAAACAATAATCACCTGCTTTTNTGCATTAACTGTGAAAACGTATCCTGCAACTGGGATGNAAAAGCAATGAACATAAAATGTTACTCAGGTTGAGATAATTTTAGAACACCTTCGTCTCCAGCAAGCAATTTAGACAAAGGTGCCACAAAATACAGGAGAGTGAACATAGCTTGATAAAGAGTGTGCTTCACTCACACAGGTTGATAAAGTGTATAATTTAGTCGCACAAGTTGATAAAGTGTGTACTTTAGTCGCACAGGTTGATAAAGTGTGTACTTTAGTCGCACAGGTTGATAAAGTGTGTACTTTAGTCGCACAGGTTGATAAAGTGTGTACTTTAGTCACACAGGTTGATAAAGTGTGTACTTTAGTCGCACAGGTTGATAAAGTGTGTACTTTAGTCGCACAGGTTGATAAAGTGTGTACTTCAGTCGCACAGGT
>JGI24158J21664_10001419_pt1 | contig 26980 bp, 22 predicted proteins | sample Ectturendosymbi3_FD_21664 | JGI IMG/M metagenome (IMG submission 21664) | reverse complement strand
GGCCAAGAAGCTCAGCATCAAAACAACAACAACAACAACAACAACGACGAAGAAAAGCTTTTCTTCAACTGATTTGCGCGCGGAGCGTGGATCGTGCGTCGGCGAGGAAAGGAGCGTGGATCGAATAACAGCAAACGTGAACGCGCGAACAATGCGAGAGAAGCGCTCGGTGCTTCGTGAGGTCCGACCCTGATCGAGCAGACGGGCAAACATCGTTCAACCGCAAGTTATTCACGGCTCTGCATTTTTCGGACAACTTCCGACCCGGTGCCAATTCGACCGGCGAGTCATCTTTAACGCATTGCAATCGCCCCGGGGCCGTGCGGCGCTGTTCACGATGCCGGCGGCAGATGTCGTCTGGCACGCCGTGTGATAAGAGAAGTTTCTGTTCCCAGTGTGGTAAGAGAAGTTTCTGTTCCCAGTGTGGTAAGAGAAGTTTCTGTTCCGCAAATAACTGATTCGATTCAAGTCCTCAATGGACCTTCGCAGTGCTTTGGGGCACCGAAAACGGTCTCTCAAATTTTTCAAACGGTCTATCAAAATACAATAGAACCTCGCTGCATAACCGCCTTTAAAATACACTAAGACGTCGCTTTATGACTATCTTGGTATTTAGATAAAATAGTTGCGGACTTTTAAAACGTCTTAGCGGTCAGCAAAGGTAAAACCCTTAAAAAAAACCTGGACTTTTGCATGAAAAGACAAGCTGAAGCAGTAAGTTTTCAAATGTTTTCAGTGGTTTCTTCCAAGCAACTGCCGACACACACACCCGCCAATTTACATTTAGTCGTTGCCAGTTCTGCGAATGAAACACAAGTGCTTGGCGGTTCCAGCATTTGCAGTGGGATGAAAGAAACTCAGGTCAAATTGCAGGTCGAAGGTCAACAAGCACTTCGTTTCATATACTGTTGCCGACCAAATGCAATGTGGGGGGACTGTTCCCCTAGGACCACGCTAAGTATCGCCACTGATTGCCACTGGCCCGCTCGCATGTGCCAAGGTATTGACTTGGAAATCGTGTTATGTGTGGGAGAGCCAGAAACACTTTTGAGTGTAAGAACAGGCATTTCTGGCGCTCAGACCAATCCAAATTTCAAGAAATTGAGAAAAAAGTTTGAAAAACACGTAAAATTGCTTCAAGTAGGACGTGAACGCATATTATTTACTTTTAAGATCTCGCCAAGACGTGGGTAAAATGCTGTTTAGCTACAACTGCCATTTTTCATGAAAACCTTGGGTCCTAGAAGTAGAGGTTATCATGTCGCACTGTCAAACTTAATTGCATACAACGAACACAAACGAGCATTTGGAACACAAAACAACCGTTCGGGAACGAGAGAATATGACTGTAAGCAACTTTCTAATTGCAAAAAAGCTAAACTTGACGGGAAAAAGAAACAACAATAAACATTTCTTAAAAGTGCCCAAGCTTCTTGCACTGGTCGTGGGAGCGCCGTGTTGCTGCAACAAGCAAAACAGGCTTTCGCTCTCGGACGAACGATTCATTTCCAAGCGCAAAACAAGGGTAGTCAGCGCTGAAAAATGCAGCCTCGCTGCTTGTGCTCGTCTCGGCGGCCAGCTCTTCTGAGGTTCCTTTTCAAAAGCCGGCACGAGCACTTACTGCAGCGAACAGAAGAATCGCTACGGTCGAGCGAACAGCCAGACGAGCAGGAACGCAAACGGTTTCTGGTCTCAGAGGCGGTGACCCCGGTGACCCACCGGCCGGCCGGCGTTGCTGAAAGACGCAACACGGACGTGGTCGTCGCTTTTTTTTCAAGAAAAGAACCGCTTGTTATGGCCGCGGAGAAATGTGCAAGTCTGCTGCAATCCTGGTCCGTTGCACGAAGTTTACTTTCCCGGCGTTTGCTTTTTAACCACTCGGGCGGGACTGAGCTTCGTAAGGAACCCTTGTCTTCGATAAACAGCTTCTTGTCTTAATTTGATTTTATTGTCATTAAAAGCTGTAAGTTTTATATACGCATCCGAGGAATCAGCCGACTGGGCTCTGCTTTCATCTTTTTGCCATGATTCAAACCTGCATATACCAGTTTTTGAGTGACTGGTCTCCACACAGGTGAATGAGTTGCAGAAATAAGCACATTTTAATAGGAAATCGATTTCACGTGAAATCATATTCAAAAGCTTCTTGCAATGGCGTTGGAGGATAACCACAGCTGTTGTGGTTTTAGCGTAATCGTGTAAATCACTCAGCAAATGAGCCACCGTTGCGAATTTTCTCCTAGACCTTCGTCATTCGCGCTGGAATACCGGGAGGCGATCTTATATTTAAACGTCACAAGTGACGTTTTCAGTAAGATGAGATTCTATTTCAATAAGATGCAAGGGCTGACGATGCGTAGTGTTACGTGAAATCGACTTCCTAATAAAAATTTGCGATTGTTTCCTTGCTTATTTAACCTGTGGAGTGAAGTTACTTGAACGTAGATATTTGCATTGTGCAAGTTTGAATCATTGCAAAAAGATGAAAGCAGAGCCCAATTGGCTGATTTCTCTAAAGTCTATAGAAAACCTAGAGCTTTTAATTGTAATAGAACTTAGTAAACAGTGCAGCAGATTGACTCCCATGGTCAAATTTTTAACGACGGGAGAGGAATTTTGTACAAAAAGGTTCGATTTTTCACAGATATCAACAAAAAATGCGCTCCACAGAACTGTTACCCCGGCACACAACGACAGACCTGCGACCAGGGAAGGATGTTTCGCAAGGTAAGTGGAAGAAGCTTTCAAAGTACGGGCACGTTTTTTCCACCTTTGAAAAGATCACGGGATGATTTTGTTACATTCAAATCACTCGATTTGATGCTGTCTCGGAAACCATGTCGGTAGGGCGCCAGAAAATCATCGACCTTGTAGCACGTGAGCAACGACAGGAGAGAGAAGCGCTTCCCACCGGCCGCGTCCCAGCATTGCAGCAAACCACTCTCAGACTGCACGAAGGTCTTGGCAAATACCTCAAGTACGTCCGGTCACCGAAGCCGATGTTTTCGCCCCACTGAACACAATGGCCGTCTCGAAAACATCGGGTTGCTAAATGAGAGAGCGCGTGCGTTGCCAGCCGGCAATAAAGTTTTCGTGTCTGTCGTCATAACGGGGTTTGTGAAACGCAGACCGGTGTGGCAGTAGTGATTGTGAGCTAACAAAGCGTTTTGTTTTCTGCCGGAGCGGTGGATATAAAACGCGCCTTGGCCAGTCTGGCCTCGGTCAGAGCGACCATGAAGAAGACCGAAGTTAGAGACTCTACGTCTGAACACAAAAACGGGCAGTTTCTCCAACGCAACGCTGGGCACAAGGACGGGTGTCGCATCATAATTGCAGGTAACAATCCGACAGCTCGGTTGTCAGCGCGGTCGGCAAGCGGAACAGAGCATTTTGTGTCTGCTTTGGTTACTCGGTTTGTCAACAAATTCGGTTGCCTTTTCGCGAATTGCGCCGAGGGCAGGGAAACGAAATGTCGCCGGCTATCGTGTGACACAATATCACGTAACACTGCACCTCTCTAGTACAAAGGAATTCGCTGTGTCGGCGTCACGTGACTCGCGAGCTCAAGCAACTTTTCAACAGAAAAATGTTTTAAAAATATCTCCCAGGGGTTGTTTTGAAACAAAGCAAGCAGCTCAAGAAACCACCTCCTCCATGGTTTAAGAGCTTATTACCAGGTAGGTTGTTTTTTGGTCGTAGACCGAAATTTTGTTAAATGACCGAAAAAAATAAGTCAATTCGATCACAATGACCCAAAAATATGGCCTAGTGTAGTTTTTTCAAGGAAAATGTTAGGTACCCGGTATGGATCTCTAGGGACCCAATTTTCTCTGATTCTAGGGACCCCTAAAACACTTTAAAAAATCCTGGCTTAGTGAAAACTGTTACGGCGAATTTAAATTCTACTGTGAGACAAATGACCGAACTGTCTCGGCGAAAAAAAAAGCAGACGACCAGCAGCGATCACTATCAGGGTGAAACGCTCCAAACACAGCAACAAAGCGCGCGCTGACGCGTTGGGGCGATGTGGCAGTGCATGGAACGATCTCCGACAATAACCACAGAACAATCACCTCCCACTGATCAACACACCCTGTTACGGTCGCATTGTCACGACCTTTGACCTGCGACGAAAAACGCGGACGACGCCAACAAACAAACCCGCGATTCTTTCGTCATCGCGGAATGCACCTTACGACTTCAGCAGAGCGTAACCGCGGCATCAAACATTTTTTTGTATTCTTTTTTTGACCGCTTCTTAAAATATGTCCAGGAAATCTGTCTTCCTTCAAAGAGAAACGAACGTAGGAAAAAAAGCCGAAGCGAATCACGACCATGACACACAATTGGACTGTTGACGTCACTATGCCTCTAGGGGCGGTGTTTTCAATATTTTCCGCAACGATCACGTTTTGAACAACGCCACTTGCGTCACAGCACAAGAGGCAAGCTAAGCGTGCAGTCGCGCTATGGTCAATGTTGCCAAGCCGCTGATGACAACAATGCTCGTGTGACGCTCCTCAGGAATTGAGACGCAGTTTCAAAGTCAAAACCAGATCGCACTTTTTCTTTTCAGGCTGTGCTTTTTTTGTAAAGCCCACGATACAGAGATTACCCTTTCATCGTCAGACGACTAATACAGCACTGTTGCGTCAATTCAAGGGACGAATCCACTGAGCAAGCAAACAAAGATCAGCGTTAGAATCACGTCATTTCAGTCGTTAACGTGTGTGCGTATTCTGAAAGCAATAACCCCATTGCTGCAAGGGTTCCATCTTCCTGTGTCGCAGCTACGGGCCAGCACGACCAGACTACGAAAAGCCACGTTGTTTGATATTTTCAATACCAAGACGACTGAGACGCACTTCTAGTATCGCCGGAACATGTGGACTGTTCACGAAAAGTGATAATTACACGAGAGGCGAAGCTCTCGAGGTCTACACCGCGAGTAAGGCGCGGGTAACACGTGGTCGCCGATGACGCAAGGCTGGGAATTGTAGTTTGCTTAGTGACGTCACAATGAAAACACAAAGCAACGAAACTAGAGTGCTAGCCAGATATTTGACAAGCTAGTGACAAAACACTGCGTTTCTCTATTCGATGATCGACCAAAATCACGGGGTTGGGGGGCTGTGGTCCCCCAAAACACAAATCCTAAATTGAAATACGAAACTCTATAAATCGGTGTTTTTTTATCAAATTTTCAGAATGTCCAGCCACCCGACACAAACGCAAACCCCCAATTGAAGACTTTCTGGCGACGGTTCTGGATACGCCAAAGAAAGTTTGAATAGGGGGAAGATTTGCACAGGAGCGAAATAAGCCGCATTTAACGCGTAGTACTTGGCTCTGAAACAGTCGCTGAGTGAGCGTTCGGCGCTGTTTGTAAAAGAACTGTGATGAAGATTTGAGAAGAGGTGTGATTGAATGATTGGCTGAGTGGCCTGAAGCGCGTGCCACTGAAGCTGGCAAGCCGGGTTCCAATCCCGGGCGGGCCAGGACGGAAAACTTGAATACCGGTACTTCGGGCCTGTCCAGCCCCGTGCTTGGTGCAAGGAAACAGTTCGCGCGCTGAATCACCACCAGCGCCGTGCACCAGTATTCACTGCCGTGTGGTCTCCGTCGCTGAGTAAGCGAAGATGGCCGCCGCAGACCACTCGAGACACTCCAAAGCGATTATAATGAAACTCTCTTTGATTAAGACAATCAGCCCAATAATCGTGACACAAACCAATCAGAGACGCATTGTCCTTAGTTCACTTAAAATCGAACGGCCACTGTTTCCTTCAGCGCATATAGTGGCAGGTTGCGTTAAGGAGGTAAAATGCTGCTGTTCGCGTCGAGCCAGTGGCGTAGCCAGCCCAAAATTGACGGGGGGCAAAATGTTTGGTTTTACGCGAACAACAGCATTTTGTTTGGGATACCGCCTCTCAAAGCACAAAATGACTGGATATTGTTAATAATTTAGGGGGGCCGTGNCCCCCTGACTACGCCTAGACGCATCAAGCCAGGANGAGATGAGACGTCACCGAACCGGCGACTTGCCGCAAGGAATAAGGAAAGAGCGTTTGGCAGAAGTTTAACTTTTCCGCAAAACACTCAGCGTCAGTTCAACAGGACTGCGGTTGACGCAGCGTCCTGAACTGCAGGTCGTTTACAAGTGTCACTCAAAGCGAGCCACTCGAAAAGCCAAAGCATTCCTGACAAGAATAAGGGGAGTATTCCAAACAAAGGCCACTCGCGCCGCCGCTCCGGCGAGTGCGTAACCATGACGACGAGCTAAACGACTATTGCATCTTTGCGGCAATGTTTTGAAAATGATCTTGGTTGATGGGTGGATTACTGTCAGGCGAGGCTTTCGCGCTTGATGGACGTGGGGGGTTTGCGTGCGTGTGGGCGAGTGGCGCTGTCGCGAAGCTGATGAACACGAACTTTTGAGTTCATATTGCAGTAGTGGCTGTTACGTTGTTGTGCAGAACCGGAAAACGTATCACGATGAAAGATGGGGAGAAGGTTTGCAAGTCCAATGCCTTCTGCAATCAGCGCAGACACAGTCGTCCCTCACAACGATTCAATCTCAAGTGTTGTTTTCAGAACGCCAAAAAACGAGGAGATAGCGCAACACAGGTTAAGCAAAACTTCCCAGATCTTGAAAAATTTAAGTATTGCGTTTTTTATGCACTTCACGGAAAGATTTTTCAAATATAAGGTTGGCAGCTGTTTGAGTTAAACGAGCCTGCAAAGCGGCAGGTTGTCTATTTGTGATCTCTGCTAAGCGGAGCTTGGAACTCTGAACTCTTGGAAAATTGTGCAAGGAACACCAACGCAAGACCACTGAGTAAAATTTAATCGTGTGGAATGCTGCTTGGGAAACGTTTGCTGACACTGGAAGCAGTAGCTGTTCGAACACTTTCATTTAAATCAACGGTATTCATCCGCGTAGAGCCACTTCTAATTACTGCAGCACAGCATTTACAAAGTAAGGCACAAAGCGAAACTTCATCAGACACTTGCCGGAAAGATTACAAACAACAATAACAACACTCGTCGTACCTGGGTGGAACCGAGCAAGTGGGACGCCAGGTGAGCGTTGGGGGGCTGGAGCCGGATGTGGGCCCGGACAGAGGACGTGGGCGACCCGGTGACGCTGGTCCGCGTCCGTGGACTGAGCGAGCTCTCGGCGTCGCTGCTTGTACTGCTGGGGGGTGTCGGGGGCAGGTTGTTCTGGGGTTGGGGGAGGACAAACGATAACGATAAAAAATCAGCGAACGGGGCGAAAAAGAACGCGATCGCTTAATCTGTGCGAATCGTAAGCGAGAGAAATGTAAGAGATTTCGATTTTGAAAAAGAATACTGCATACCACTATTAAGCGGCTGAAACGAAAAACTTTGCTAAAACAGGGGCACGCATTAAAGAAAACGATTTGACTGAATAAGCTTCGGCTCCAGATCTAGCAGAGCAGGGTAATGGTGGACGTTGCGAGAACACAGTCCGAATTATATCGGCCAATACTTTCTAACCACTCAAAAACTAAAGTTCTTCGAAATCTTCCTCGCAGTCGACGGATCCCACAACCCAGTTTATTTTCGCACAAAACGTTAGGATTTCGAGCAGTGCTGATTCGCACTGTGACATCATAATGCCGTTGAAAGTTCACGCGGTCTGTTAACGCGTTCTCGTAGATGCACTGATGTTTATAGGGGTCGAAAACTTGTTTATGGCAAACTCAGCGGAACAACCGGTTGGATGAATCAACGCTTAAGCCAAAGCGCCTCAGGACTTTTCTGAGCAATTTATTACAGAAGTCGACAGCAAGGGGAAAAACGACAAATCGACATGTTCTGGAACTACAGCGGATAAACGCATGGGCTCAAGACGCTGGGACGCATCTGGTCAAGAAATGTGCAGAACGGGGATTGCACAAAAACACGTTTGCCGCCGTGGACATGTAATTTAAAAAATATATGTTGTGGCGATTGTGCATGAATAAAAACTCTTTGTCTACCGTACGAGGATACTTAGTAAAAAAACGGCCAACAGACGTGTGGAAGCTACGGTCTGCGCGTGGAGGCAGAACAGAAGCAATGCAAAAATGTAAAAATACCTTGAACTTACTGGCGGTCGTGATTCATAAAAATAAACGTAATGCGGCCGGAAATAGCGAGAAGATTTTGTAGCCCTGGCAGATAAGAAATCAACACCACAGAGAGAAGCAGGCCCGTAGCCAGGTTTTAAGGTTTGGGGGGAAAGACAGTTTTTCAAGAGGGGAAGACTTATTTATTCTTTTAATTTTGTGTGAAGCAAATTTTTCTGGGTACAACAAAATATGGGGGAAATGCCCCCGTGGCTATGGGCTTGCAGAGAACACGATTAGCTTAGGACCAACCTGATTGATCTTGACGTAGTGGAACGGTGTCGTTTCTGTTTCTCCATTCTCTGTTTTTATTCGAATTTTCGATATCGTCTGTCCTTCTTGCTGGAGCTTGGACACCTGCGCAGCGAGCAGCACCAGTGTTTCACCGATAAGAATCAAACCGCAGTGCTCAGTCACGAATGTTTTTATTTCACACGCTTTTGAGCGTGCGCGTAGTATTGGCTGTTCGCTAAACCGCGCAAATGTCCGCCCCTGTGTTTTGCATAAACCGCATTATTGTGGCGATGACAATACGCATTGTGAATAAACAATGCGTGACCAGAACAAACGGTTACAGAGACGTGTTATCAATAGCTGGTTTTCGGAACAGCACAGCGGATTTGCTGGATTGGTTCCGGCGCATAAAGGAGCTCAACAACACATAGGTTTGCCACAGCCTGTGCATTCGCCATAACAAGCAACTGCTGTTGCATTAAGTTGCATTACACGGCATCAGAGAAGCTGCTGCACAGAGCAACATTTCGCATAATTCACAAATCGGTTGCTTTTTAGATTTCACGAAAAGATAAAACAATATCAGACTGGGGGCTGGGGGGAGCACAGGAAAAGACTTGATTGAACGGCATTACGACAAACGTTGATGGAGGAAGTTTAAAGGCACTTGGGAACACTTATGAGGAACAATGGCCCCATGGCAGTGATGGACAAACTACGGCCCTCAGACCAAATCCTGCTCGCCAATTCTTTTCAATACTTTAATAAATATCGAGAAAGAAAGCTTGGCGTGGCGGGTTTTCCCTTTGTTTATTTTTGCACTTATTTTGCATATGAAATTATCACCTATATTGTGTTTCAAACACAAATATATTGTCTACTCAGTTGCATCCCTACCTTTTTCTCATGTATGAACCAGTCGTGTTCTATAATGACTTGCATCTGTTTTTTTTCGGCCATTTTCTCGATAAGAGACCGAAATCGTTTTGAAATGATTCAAATGTCTCAGCGAAAAAAAACAACAGATCTTGCATAAGTTTCTTTTAGAACTTGTTTGGCCCTCGGTTTGGTAAAAAAAATAGTTTGTAGTCCCTTTTCTGAAAAGCTTGCCCGCGACTGTCCTACAGTGAGATCAATTCTGATATCACCGACATCGAGATACACTTATATCTGAAAGAACGTTTCTCCTTACTGCGATCTGTAACCAAACACCCTCGGCATCGCCCTCTTCATCGAGAGGCACTTTGTACGCTTGGCGGTGAGTGTGAAGGGTCAACGGTGCGTGGCATTGGCCATTTTTCAGACAAAATACCACCCGAAGCTAAACGGGAAACGCATTTTACGCTCGGCGTAATATACTTGGGCATTTTGAAAGACGCCAATCTTTCAAGACCCGCGACGACGCGGCACGAGGACCTGCCTCAAGGATGGACGACCCACAGGTGACAGCGCTTTGAGCATTGTCTTCTTGCCCAGTGTGGCCGTGAACATAATAAAGTTGCAAGTATAAGCGAACGAAATCGAGGGGTATGGGAAAAAGCATCGTATGTGAGGTACGAAAATAACCCCGACGGCTCTATTGCAAGGTCACGCGAAGGTAGCAGGCAGCGAGACAAGCCTCTGTGTCACGCAACAATTAAACATTCAAAGCCTGCAGCTAAAGGGGGGCGTCATGTTATTTCGAGAAAGCTTATTCGCTTTCCGCAGGTTTGCTGCTGAGACATGGAAGCGGTTCAAATGCTGCGAACGGGTCAGGGTCGGATCCAGCCAGGAAAGTTAGGGGGGAAAAAGTTAGGGAAGTCTCATTACGGGTTCACTAACTGTAACAGAGATAAAGTATGCATCACAACACTGCTGTGACAAAACAATGGACGGCAAAATGGCCTCATATCGCGTATGCTGTCTTCCCAATTGTACAAAATCATGGTGAACAAAGTTACTTTAGTAAATTTTAGGGGGGCGATCGCCCCAATCGTCCCCCTGGACCCGCCCCTGCGAGCGTGTCGTGTTTCTGCCGAGCTCCAACTGGCACGAGCGCGAAAAAGCAAACCGCTAAGCTGACGCTTCTCCAAACAGCGTCCTGGCGTCGACCGCGTACAAAGCTCAGCGAAATCCAGGAAAGAACCCCGGTCGCTGTCGCGTCTGGGCCAGTACACAAACACCTCGCGCGGCGGTTTAAAGGTCGGATCAGAAGGAATAGATTGCTGTCAGGGAATTTCAGACGAACGGCTCGTTTGTTTTTGACCCTCGCGCGCGTGCTCAGTGATTGTGATGCGAAGAAAGACGAGCTCTTAGCGCGCGCGTGCTGTTGCGGAATTACGATTACATGGAAGAAATCTGCTAAAACTTTCGAAAATCGCTTAAAGCGCTTTCGCCGAAAGCTTTAAATCTGCAGCAAGCTGCGCTGGGATAGTTCAAATGCAAAAATCTCAAAATTTTAAACATTTTAAGCTTTTGGCGTTGTTTCGACAACACGCCTGAGTGGAGGGGTGCACGAAACGATCCAACTTCATTTATTGGATAAGGTTCAAAAGTTGAGCTTTTGCGATGTTGCAACGGTTGGAAATCTACTAAATTCGTGGTGAGCTTTGCATTCGAACTACCTCAGCGCGACTCACTGCAGATTGAAAGCTTTCGGTTGAGCCGTTCACCGTTTTTTTGGAAGTTTTCAAAGCCATTTTTACGGTAGTGGGAATTCCGCATCGAAGTGAAGTCTCTTCTGCAAGTGCCGGTGAATGTTTTGCGAGGTATTTTCACTCAGCCACCCGAAACTTAGGCATCATGCAGACCCAGTTGCAATTAACACTTTTGCTATCGTGCTGATCATCTCTTACGCAATTTCAGAGCTCCTACGTACGTCACGGCGCGCATGCGTTGTTGCGTAATAGAGCACTTGCAATGGCACGATAGCAGCAATGCAACGGGCGCGATCGCGCTGCCGCTGCCAGTGGCGTTAAGCATCAAATTGCAAACGCCAAGTAACTTTTACCCAGCTTCCAGTTGCCACAAATACGAAAAGAACACAATGCCGATAGCAAACAGCGGACTGAGGTGTTTCTCTCCGCATGCAGTTAATTTTAATTATTTTTATTGTTCAATAAATAAATACAAATAAATACTTTGTCGCTGTCACGAGCAAGTTGCTAACATCTTATCTGCTGTCTTAGTTTAAAAACCAGAGTAATTAAAATAACACGGGAGCTACTTTGGGACGTTCACCTAAGCTGTTTATTAGTTAGTCTGGTATATTGTTGCGAAAAAAGCTTTAAACAGCAAACATTAAACTTGTCAACATTCTGCTCACAGTCACAAAGTGGCACTTTAACAGCAGACAATTGCTTTTTTTTACTTTTGCAACAGTCGCACGGAAAGATGTAACTGTGACGCAATAAAGAGAAACAGAAATATGATTATGTGTCATAGAGCAACAGAGGAGCGAGTGCTCGTGCAGTGTGTTTCNAATCGNGGTGCTTTCTGTGTCAGGTTCCGGTTCAGTCAATTTCCTGTTGAAACTATTGATACAAGTCGCACGATCGAGAATATACGGCGTACCACACGCTTTTGGCTCTATTTCCAGGAATGTTAAAACAAGTCTCACACGCCATATGTCACACTCTTCTCAAACAAACGCAAAGTTTGAAGAGTGACCGTGATACTTTTTTTTCAAAACGCCATCCGGCTGAAAAGCCTCCGGCTGGATGACTTTGCAGAATATAAACCTTTCAAACGAGTCATGAACATACGGCAATAATTTTAGCTGCAAAACTGTAAAAAGCTTGTGCCACAAGCCAGCCTGTTTGTCTGTTCTCATCTAGGCTTAAAGCCAACTGCTGACACCAATTCGAAAACTATTATCTTCAGAGAACGAATAAAAAGCATATTCGCATTTCGCAGTCCATAAACTACTCACGAGTTTGCCATTTTTCAGTATCGTCTGCAAAGCGGACGTGGGAATGTGGATCTGGGCCTTGTGGGTGAAGGTGTTCCCGGCCAGCCTGCCCTGCGGCACGGTGACTTTGATCTTGTGGCTTGGGGGGAGGGCGACGAGGTCCGGGAGGCCGATCAGCTCTTCCACGTTCGACTTCTGGTCTTTGACGGAGGGGGAGGCGCGGTCCGATGACGTCACGCTAAAAACGGATGACGATGATGGTGGTGATTTGCTGCTGGTGGCGAAAGACGACTGGTTGATGGTTGCGGCCGATGAGCAGGTGATCGGCTGGTCCTTGCTGAAGCTGTGACAGGCAAAGGGAACTTGTCACGCAACGTCTGCGCGCAGTGAAGCGTGCGACAATCAAGCGACCAATCGCGTTCAGGTTAAGCGCACGCGTCCTCAGGCAGTGCCGTAAGTTTTTTTTCTGACCTATGCGATGAGGAGAACGAGAGGGCAAGATCACATCCCATACAATATTCGTGGTCGTTTGCGTTTTAAGGCAAGAAATAAGCTTAGACGCGTTTTAGAATGTTAAAACAACAATTCGAGGGATTCATGCATTCCTGCGCTTCTGATGCGAAATACTGTAGTTGGGTGAGTGTGCAAAGTGGCCTCATTCCCCTCGTTTTCTTGCATGACGCCTGTTGATTAAATATGACGGTGCGAGGCGGCGGGAATATGTACAAATTTAATGAAGGAAATGTTTCAACTGAACGCTTTGCCCGTTTAATGATCGCAGCGATTGTGTAAAAGTGCGAGGAGGAAGCACTGCCGGTTGCCTAACAACCATGTTGAAAGTTGATCTAAACGAGAAAAACCTGCGGTTTCAACATGAAACAAAATTTATCCGAGCAGTGTGATAGCTTAAAAAAAACTGGTTCGATATGTTTGGCATCAGTCTTTCGAATCTCAACAACGCCTTCCGGAAAAACTTGACAAGATGGCTTAGCAACGGTTGCTACCTGAAATCCATTGCCTTTTCTTTCACCGCAAACCGCGATTTGATCAAGGCGCCGTTCTGCGTTTTATTGATTGTAGCCGATGAAATGCACCTGTCTACGTCGCAAGATGGTACTGTGGCAGCGAGGGAACAATCAACTACCCGTTCGGATCCAGTCGATAGGAAATCTGTGCAATGCAATTTCGATTCTACTTACTTTGCATTTCAAAACTGCTCTCGCAGTCGTCGAAGTCGAGCGACAGTGATGTGAACAAGTGCTTACAAAGCAGAGCGTGTAAAGCAGTGGTTCTCAACCTGGGCCAATTTACACCTGGAGGCGGATTTCATCTTCCAAGTGGGTAAATTTACCGAACCACAAATTGCAGAAATGTATTTTTTTTATAAATCATTCTAAACGGTAGGCCTAAGAGTTTGCTGATTTCGTATTTTTAACAAATGAGCAGCATTGAGCGCATTGGGGGTACATCTTGGGTAATCTTGTTCGATAAAAGGGTACGATATGTAAAAAAAGTTAAGAACCACTGGTGCAAAGCATAAAGACAACGTATATTGAGGGCAAAAGCTGTGCCTAGCTTCCCAAACTTCCCAAATTTCACAGCAAAGCCTCGCATCCCACAGCAGGCTTTTTAAGGTTGGACCTTGCCGACCGCAAAGATATTTTGAGAGTCCGCAACTATATTATCCAAAGATATTTTGAGAGTCCGGAACTATATTATCTAAAAGCGGAGGTGGTCGTAAAGCGAGGCTTTAGTGCATTTTGATGGTGGTAGTAAAGCAAGTTTATACTGCACTTTGAGAGACCGTCTCTCAAAACACATTCAAAAACACAGTCCAGCAGTATACTTTTAACAAGCTGATACAAAGTCACGAAGCACTGTGACCAAAGCACGACGTTAATTGCGCAACGAAAAAATCCACAAAATATTTAACAACAACAAAGAACTCCGTCAGGATGTTAGCGTGAACTGTCAGGATGTTAGCGTAGACTGAACTGTTGCGCTAAAGTTCCGAACAGTTCGTAGCAGAGTGAGTTTCTTAAATTCATTTGTTAGAAACAGGCTAGCAACTAGCAATCACAGACTTAAGTCCCTGGACAAGTACTGTACAATCCTAACTACTACGAAAACGCACATATTGATGTACAACTGCAAACAAAGCACTTCGTTTTTGTAAAAACACCACAAAAACAACGAACAAATGTCAAAGCACACACGGATACAGCGGTTACTGTACCTTCAACATCCGGGGTAGCGCAACTGATGGGCATTTGTGCGTCGAAGTCATCGCAGACGTTTAGTTCCTCCTCGTCAGACTTGGTTGTTTTTTCCGACTCGTATAGAAAAGGCGGGTAGTTGATGTCGTCAAGTCCGTAATCTGGAAGCGAAAACGAACAAATGCTGCGTAGATATTTTTGTTATTGTTATATATTTAAAAACAAATTTTTTCTGGTCACAAAGAAATCGGAGGGGCGCTGCCCCCAATTGCCCCACGCAGGCGTGTCTACGGGCCTGCGACCACTCACAACCTTCTCAATTGGATGCAAACGACAGCCTACCGTTGAAGTCTTCAAATTTCACAGCCATCAACGGAGTGTCCGGTCGTTCGTTGAGCAACGAATGGGCGGTTTCGCTGGACGAGCCGTAACTGGACGAGGGGGACATGGCAGGGGAGTGCGACGGCGAGAAACCGCCAGCGTACCCGAGCTTGTCCAGGCTGGCGTCGCTCCACTCCTTCGCAGTGAAATCAAACAGCATATCCGGGTCTTCGTCGCAGAAAGGCTGCAATAGCGAGGAGTGCGAGTCAGGGCTGGAGTCGACGGAAACGTTACGGGGAGCGCGGGAAAGAACGGCACCAAACAACGGACGTATTGAGCGTTTTGCAGTTAGCAGAGCGTGTACATGCGGCAACCATCAAGTTCAGGCTTACGACACCTGCTGCAATCGTTNAGTTCGAGCGAATGCCAAAGAAACCCCAGTCAGCAACAACTGCAACGTGTAGCTGTTTTGCCTTACGCTTTATTTCTTTAGTGTTTTTCGTTCGTTGTACAGTATGCCAGGACCGCGAATACCGATTTCTCTACTTTCTGTGTCTTGCTTTGTNTGGCTCGGGTCTTTGTCTCGTGGTTTTATTATTTGCTTGAAATGTTTGTCGAGGGCAGTAATCGTGATGGTTCAGACGCTGGTCTTTCTAACTTTTGCACTGCTCATCGACAAAAACACTTCCGAGAAACGTGCTGAACAACTGCAAGCAGTGATTTGCAGCGCAGACAGGTCTTACGCGTGGAAACGCTTCGCAACCTGATATGTTCCGGCAATGAATTGGATTTTACAGCCTCGGCAGCACTGTTGCGTCATCCGAGAGATGTAGCAAATCGACCAATCGCGGCAAAACGTTCAGTGGATCAGTTAGCAATTTTAAATTAGCAGCAATAACTGCTCGAACCAACGCGCATAGCCCCTTTACTGCTCTGTGCTTTGCACCAGTTGCTTTTGACGCAGCAATGTCGTGGGATTATTAGAGCTTGGTTGTGTTATGTCACGCAAAACGTACGGACTGATTACTTACTTGGTTTGGACAAGATTTAAAAATAGCATCAACATTGAAAATCAATGCTGGAAGCGAACAATTAACTGCGACATCTGGCCAGGAGAAGGAAAAGCCGTTCAAAGGCCATCCATGCTCCTGTCAAATGAACCAAAAATGAGAGCGTGTCTGGTGTTGTCGACACGCTATTTTTCGATATCGAATTATACTCAAGCGAATGTTAAAAGAGTACACACCAATATTAGGGGTAGAATTGAAGGTCTCTTGACACTGGATAATGATAAAAAATATAGGTACTTCGGAAAATGTACACAGGACGAACGAGTGAAACAACACACTAAACAAACATAAAAACATTTCCTAAGATATGCAGCAAGTAATAGCGTGTATATTGTAATCACAAACGTATGCAGGCGCCCAATAAAGGAGCCAAACACTGGGTAACGGTTGGCGGCATGACACTGAGCATGTGATAAGGGTGATGCGCTGCTCAGTGAGTAAATATTTTGGGCCTCTCTACACCAGCGAGGCGCTAGGCGTGTGGAAATTGCCATATGTGTTTGCGGACGAGCCGAGCGCCGGTGTCAGGTTATTTGCTGTGGCGGCGAATTTGCCGTATGCCATTCGGGTACTCTATTGACCTTAGTCTGCTGCTAACGATCGACAAGCTTTAAGGCGCTTTTGGAAGTTCGTAATCACTAAAGTCGCCGAACCGGTTGCCGAAGCTATTTTTGGCCATTTAGTGCCAAGCCAGCACACAGCACGATATAGCTTTACAGAAAGACGTGTATCAGAAGCGAAACCCCCTCGCTATCTAATCTACATCGTTTCGATTTCTTCCAAAACTGGATGAGATGTAATCCTGTTGTCATCAACAACCGAAACGTATTTTCAGATTATTTGTCAAAACTTGTTTTAACTCCAAACACGCCAACTACTTTGACTTGTGCTACCATGATGATAGCAACGCAACTAGATGAAACAGTTGGTATTCCTTGCGACTTTCGAGGTGTTTTATGTACAGTAAGCTGAAATTGCGAGTTGTCTCACTCGTTGCGACTTCGCTGCGGTATAAGTCACGCGCCTGCAGTGTGCAGGTAACGTAACAATCTCTCTGGGCAAAGCTCAAACTCACGGCCCGAGCCAAGCTGTTCAGCAGAAGGGCCCGCTATTCATCACAGACCAGGACGAGCTCATCGGCATCGATTGCCTGTTGCTGTTTCCGACAGGAACATTCGATTCCAGGCGCCCGTGGTACTTGCGCGTGCCAAGTGCTCTGCCCGGCAACGCACAACCTTCACCAACTTTGGCTGAATGTGTTGCGGCCTCCACTGCTGAGTAACGCGCTTTCATCAAGCGACACAACCAGGAGTACTGACGGCGAAACGTGCGAGCTTTTTTGCAGCAGCCCTAACAAACAAGCAGACCAAGAGACTGCCACACTCAGACCACTCCAGCAAGACAACAAGGATTAGTTTTACAGGCATTCGTTGGCACTTTTTGGTTTAGAACAGTTTTTATTGAGATAATACAGATTGCGTTAGTGAAAAAATCGTTCCTTTTCCACAGCAGCGTGGCGTTAAAGACGTTTTACGCTTATCTCCAAACTACCTTTGACGTCAACACGAGTTATGATCTGAAACATTAGAAGTGGAATGAAGGCTCGAGCTCCCAAATGGCATGCCATCGGAATGTATTCAACTAACGTGTAAATCAACAGTTTCCAACGTCCACGACAAAGAAGAAGTACGTTTAGCTAAATGCTCACGCAAAAGTGAGCAGCACACGACAGATGCTATTCATTTTCTGCATTTGCGAAAGCCTTTAGACACGGCAATACTATCACATCGCTTGTTTGTTTCACACCACATGACAGCATAGCACATGCAGGCAATGATTGTAGACATTAAAATGCTCGTGCCCGAGACGTCGCCACCAAACAACATTTTGAAGGCAACGAACATTTTTATTAAAATAGAAGCATCGGGTATTAATCAAACGCTGATAAGCTGTTCGTCGTCTCAGTACTTGACGAGTCGAGTCGGTTTTACATGAGCGCCATAAGCGACAGCCTGTAGGAAATACTCGTGCCAGCCACTTTGCAACGGTTTCTATCGGTCGTTGATAGCTAAGTAGCCAATCTAATCATGTTGCAAAGCAACAATCATCGGGCAACTAGCGTCACATGGGCTTGTCGCGACCACTGCACTTGAAGATTAGAAACACTAACGGAGATGATCGCGAGAGCGCGGTTGCAGTAATAACACGCTCCGCGCAGGAAGCGGAGGCCTGAAATCACAAGTCATCGACTGCTGGTTTGAATCGCTCAGCTCTGAAGGAGTGCGCGAGCCGGGCGCTTACAAGCCATCACAGATCACCACGTGCACGTTGAGCCTAATCCGCCCAAGTATTGGTTTGTGACGCTTGAGTTGCCTGCAACGGAAAAAATAATTGCATGAGCGATTGCGCGAGGTGGTGGGGGTTGTTGTCCGTGAGTTTCGAGTTGGTTGTTGCTTTTATCTGACATGGGTAATTGAAGTGGATCTTTTTTTGTAAAAGCGCTGCCAACAAAACTTGAATATCTGATTCCAAAACACTTATTTGCGTCTCTATTCAAGAATGGCGTGACAGTGATGCGTATAACACCGAGAGCAGTCTTTCCTGCGCAGGACCATCACCTTTTGAAGTTTTATCCACAGACAGCGACCGCCATGTGGCTGNGAGCCACCAACCAACAGGCTGCGACGCGTCAGTTTGGCGTCTGAATATAGCAGCAGGATACGCTTCCTATGAAGCCGGTTGTTGTAAAGGCTATCGATTCATCACCAACCGGCCGACTGCATGTTGTTCCTGGATCAAGCAGCAGCAGCAGCAGCAGGCAATCCACCAAATGCACAACGCGATGCTGATGTGAGACGCTGCTGTGGTGCGATGTTCGAGAAAAACAATGGAAAATCTTTCGCAGCGCTCACGGCTCAGATAAGGAAAGTCCCAGCCGGAAAGCTTGTCAGTTCAGTGAACTTTCCTTAAGCAGATCGCGAAGTTCCACAGACTGTCTATTCCACGGAAAACACAAGTTGCCTCACAGCAGTTTTCTTTTGACTTCATTCTGGGGGGAAACAGGGGGAGGGAGGTCCTTTTTTCAGCCTAGCAATGCAGACCTGAGCGGGACCGCTGCCAAAGCACCGCATCGAAATCGAAACCTGCACAGTGCACTTCACAATTCTATTTTACGGCGCAATGTAACTGATACACGCGACAAACTATTTCCGCAAGTTCAGTTTCGTGTGTTTCTGACGAAGACAAAGTTAAAGAAAAGCAAGAGCGGAACTGAAACGAAAACGAACTGCGCAAGTGTCTGACGGTACTGCGTGCAGTTCGGAGCGGATTTGGACAAAACTTTGAAACGATTATCATTCGCCATCAGGGCCACAACCAACGTCGGGGCACATGCAGAACCTACGCGAAAACACTAGTTGAAGTGCGGGGTTCATCCCTCAGCACACTTGGAATCGCTGCGTGTAAAATCTGCTGAAGAACGCCCCGGGCAAGTTGCAACGAAAATCAACACTTGCTCTACAAAACGTCTGCACTCTGATGAGATGTCAAAAGGATGATGCTCCTTACATCATTTATTGTGGAAGAAAGACACAGTGTTCCGCATTGCAACCTTCGCTTTCGCGCCGACCCGGATGCAATTTGAAGACGCGAGAGGATATTTTAAATTGAGCTTCGTTCAACTCAACAAAGGACACCACGCAACAATCGGATTCACGGCCACGACGTCAACATAATCACATATGTAATTCAACTTGTTTTTGAGGAGCCAGCAACGAACGGGCCAACGTCAAAGTTGGTCATAAACTGACGTTTTCTTACAAATTTTATAGGTATGCAAAATTCAAGCAGCCATGGAGTTTCTCTTCTAGACGATCTGCACGCGAAAGACTTCTGATCAGCGACATGCTGAGCGATGTTTTTCACGTGACAGTCGTTGTTTATCGGACGCTTGTATGCGCATGCGCACCACGGACCTGACAGGAGCTCGTACTGGGATGGAATATCTCTTAAGAGGTGCGGTTGTATTGAAGAATGTGGCGTATATCATTTATCGGACGAGTACGTGATGAAGACGATCTGTAAGGCGCGTTGGGCAGGAACCCGAACTTCTCTTCACGATTTGGGGTGGCGACTCGTTTGAAAGAATTTCCGGAACACGTTTTAGCTTGAGTGTTGGGGTTTGGCGGAAGTTGAGTCAAAATGGGAATACGCTTCCTGGCAATTACGCAACGTCAGATCGCTCCACTACGTGCGGGAACGGGAGATGGCGACAGCTGTTCGTCAAACATCGGATCGATGATGGAACAATAATGATAAGACGTTGCATTGTGCTCTTTTTCTATTTATTCTTCAGAACTGATTCAGTCTTGTACCAGAAACGAGACCGTTTGTCTTTCTTATTTCGTACAAACGAAATATGAAAATTGCCTCTGTGTTATTTCAAAATTTCTCAATTTACTCACTTCTTTCACAATGTATTAATCGCGTGGGTTGCTATCCGCTGGCCAACAAGTAGCAGTATGGCGTGCTACCAATGTGGCAGTTTGGTGTGCTACCAATGTGGCAATTGTTTCCCGTTTAGTTCTAACACTTCCCCGGAGACCTGTTCTGTCAAGACGCACAAAGCGAGACCCACCCTGGAGTGTTAGTGTGCCTTAAAATAGTAAGGGACAACATCAGTGCGACGCATAGAGCGCATTTCAACCATTTTAAGGAACGCAATATACGTATAAGTTCGTCTATTTACAGACGCCATTAGCGATGTTTCGTCACCAGACGGTTGCCATGATATTTAGTATTTACTATTGTGACGCAAGATCACGGTCAGATGCATGTGTGATGCGACACGCCGAAACGGAATTAATCGGGAAAGAACATACGGCCTAGCGACTGCCGCTGGTTCGCAAGCGGGCTGGCTGGCTGCACATGACAGCAGGTGTGGTGTGAAAGGAAACAGCCCCACAATAAAAAATCGCGTGTGGCGCTACCGATCAAAGGCGCGCAAGCTGGTAAAGCGCTTTCTCTGAACAGAGTCGGAAGGTTATTAAATTTTCCTTTTAATTTCGTGAACAAATTCAAAATCAACAAAGGCGTCATACGAGAGCCGCATTAGTTATATGAACCATTTTCCAAGTACAGCTGTGGCCAAATCACCCAAAGTCTGCAGAAGTGGACGCACGCTCGAAATCGAACCTATTCAAGCTTTCCTCCATAACCTTGTCACTAAGCAAGGCTCTGATTGAATAAGCAAACATTACTACAATTCTTTCAACCTCCACTTTGTTGAAAGAAAGTGGAGTTTGTTTGTTAAATTAATTGAGGGAGAGAAGCCCAACATCAAACACAAAGTCGTCGGCGACATTTCACTCATGCTTTAGCTGGCATGACAGTTGCCAGCTACATTTGAAAAAAGAACTTACTTTAGTGTTACAACTGCCTTTGCTAAAAATTTACAAATGGTTTGTTAACTCTTAAACTTCAGGTTCATAAACTAAATCTGTTTTTTCAGGTTGTTGCAAATCAGTTTTAAAGCATTCGCAACTTAATCCACAAATCACTTCACTACCTTTAACAAGATAATGCCAATAATGTATCTATTGTTCTGTTGATGCGTAAAGAAATTTCCACTACATAAAGCAACATGTTTTCTTCAACACATTACCTCACGATAAACAGTTGCATAAAGTAACACAATAAATTTCAGCCTTGTGAGCCATCCCAAAAGTAGTCAAAATCAAATGACATGTTGTATGAAAATTAACTATGTCGGCAAAACATTTCACAAAATTTGTAATCTGCGCAGCTTTGTCGTCACATGTTTTTCTCAACTCACAAAACCAAGTGTGATATGTCTTGACCAACTCATGCGTTGACAGATTAGCTAGATAATAGTGCAATAACGTGAGAAACTCTGTGGGGCCACATCAGCTGAGTGTGTTGTTGTAGTAACCATCAATTGCAAACAGTAATAGAAGAAAACTATCAATTGCAATAGCACAAAAAATGAACTTTTAATGCATGTAACTACAATGCAACGCTAGTGTTTTAACAAAAGAAATTCATCAGTCTAAGGCAGATGTACTCAGCAAACTTTTGTCAATGTTTTCTAGCTTTCCGTAAGTTCACTGGATCAACTTTATCCCAACCTAACAATATTCACATCCTTTACAGAGCAGAACACAACTAATGCTCTAGTAGACCAATGGTTCCAAAAGTGGGCAGGACTGCAACCTGGGGTGGTATAAATATCTGGGATGCAGTGAGGCAAAATGTAACAACATCTTGGCATTGATGCTCAGTTAACAAATCACCTTTTGCTTATGATTAACATTTAGCAAAAAAAAATGTTGGCTCTGTTCAGAGTACATGCACACAAGATTGAAGTTTTGTTCCAGAATAAATTATGGCAACCAACAGGAGTGCAGACAGTATGGTGTGAAATATGGATAGACACCAAACTAAAAATGTTATGTGTTTGCATGTGCTTGAGGGGCAAAGGGAATCTGCCTAAAAACCATGGAGGGCCAGCCTGATGAAAATTTGAGAACTATTGCTCTAATCCATTGTCTTAAAATAAAACCAACATGACATTCATCAGAACATATATACCTATAGCATTCACAACAACAATTCACGAGTGGATCACCGTCTGTGTTACATCAGGTTGCCTCTACATGCTTCACCCTTTGTGTAACTCACCAAAAAATTAAAATCAATTTCAAAGGACAAAGTTTGGCTTTACTTGCACTTTAGGCAAACATGGCCTGAAATATTGCAAAGTTTTGGTTCAGCAAAACACCAAATGGGAAACAAACTCCTCGCTCTTGAGACAGTACATAGAACAGTTGATAATGAAAAGTGAGAAATAGTGTATCAAAAGAAATTGAATCAAGGAAAGCTTTTACTTAATCAGAAATGTTTTCTGGTGATGCACCATATCCAATGTCATTTAGGTCTGAATAACTGGCTGTACAGTGGACAACACTGCCTAGTAAATATGCTTCAATTTGTGCTCACATGCAAACATGCTGTTTTTCCATGGAAAATAGTCCAACAAAGACGTGATATTATTTGATAAATGAAATTGTAAAATAGCAAAGAATTGTTGCTGAAAAGCAATTATTAGTTTTTTGAAGCAGTTGGCTTTATAAGGCTTTACACATTTAAATGTTGTAAAACCAAGATCCACAATATCTTAATAGTTGCTAAACTCAAAAAATTACCAATTTGTAGTAGCTTGATGACTCAAGAAGATCAAGTTCCAGACATCCTTTACCATCAAAAACACTTGAATCCATCATACAAGATTTTCACTTTCACCTAATTTGAAGACTTCAAAAATCAGGTAAGTTCAATTCCAATGTCGTAGTCCGTGAGGTCAGGTTGATTGATGGCAGGTTAAGCACGTAGCAGCATTCTATTTAATTAAAATAGCTGAAATAAATAGTTTTTCTCAAGCAGGTAGACAATAATTTCCTCACATAAACTCTGAAATACATTTGTAAGCAGTTACTTTTATTGTTTAAGACAGAACCTGTAAACACATAAGACCTTCACTATAAGATTAATTTAAAAACTTTTTTCAAATTCACAAGTTACCTTTGGCTTATGCACTAAATGAGCTGGATTTTATTTGGCTCATATTGACCTTGACCATGTGAACATAAAATCTTGAAAATAACTCTACAACATATTTACATACCACGTTTAAGCTATAGATATATAAAAACACTACAACCAAGATTTTTCATTCATGCTAATTGTATGATATCAATATTTTATCTTTCTGGACAGACATCATGTTTCTTTTTTCATGTTGTGCACATTGTTTTTTTCTTATCAAGATTACATTAGCTTAACTTACAAATTATAGATGAACTAATTAAAGCTAGACTCTTTTGTGTTGTAGGATATTTAAAAACCCTACATGTTTTCTAATATGGTTTGCATTAATTGAATATCTTGCATGCTCAGGACTGGTGTTGAAAAGCATACAAACATTTAAATCAACACATGCATCACTACTGTACACCATCCCATGGCAAATATATTTTAATAATAATCAGACAAGAAAGTGCTTGTTATATTAAATTTTACGCAATTTTTACAAGGTGCTTGTTTTATTAAATTTGTTTTTTTTTATTTTCGCTGTATTTGTTTGTTTTGTTTTCTCTGTGCATGTGCTTCTTTCTTGCTTCTGTGGCTACTGGTACTGCCACTGGTCTGTAATTTGATGTGTTCACATTTTTCCTTGGAATTCTAGTAATTTTAGGCATTTGCTGAAAACAAACTCCCAAGTTTCAAAAATTTGAAACAAAGCACAACAACTAATGTTGGCGTATGTAACTGGAAATAAACTCAGTTAAGGTTGCCAGACGTCCTTGAGTGCCAAGGACTTTCCTTGAATTTGCTATCAAAACTTGTTATATCCTTGATCCCTAAACAACATTATTTTGTCCTGAGTATTTTCCAGTGTCCTTGAAAGTTCTATTGAAGTACTGATTACACTGAACATTCAAGAATCAAGATTGAACAACGTAATTGAACTGACAATGAACAAGATAGTCTGCTTGCCACCACATAGTCTGCAATATTTCAGCAGAAGAACACAGCATAGATGATAGGCCTGTACATGTTTTATTACAATTACCCCTGTGCTGCATACACAATGTACTTGTGCAATGCACATGTTTTTTGACTTTCTGAAAAATTGTGGCTGATTGTCATTCAGCAATGTTTGTTTGAAAAAATGTGCTACATCACATATCTAAAAAGTATTCAAAGTAGGCATGAAGTAAAATTTCAATAATCACAAAACGACAAAATGTGCTTGAAAAAATTTCAAGTTATCTGGCAATGGTAAGCTCAGTCAAAAGTGCAATGGCTTTTGTTGAAGGTCCGTACAACTAAAATTCAAGATGATGTTTACACGCTCTCTTGGACACACTCCATAGTGATAGTTACCCTTCAGTCTCTACCTACTTATTACTAGCTTAGCTGATTGCATACTGAGACTCACAAGCCTTTAGTTTTACAGACATCGTTATACAGGAGTTCATGAAAAACCGGAAACCTGCGCGAAGCGCAAACTGTTCAGAAAATTGTAAGCTTTTATGACAGCGAAGTGCAATGATTGAATGAACTAACACAGCACTCACTTGTGTACAAGCTCGACTAGTGCAACTGATGGATGGCACCGCCACATGACATGAGTTGGCGAACATAAACACAGATTATTTGGCACTATACAAGTACTAGTAAAAAACTGCAACACTTGAAGTAACGCTACCTATACCAATCGTTTGCCGAACAGTTTCTACGACAGGCTTCCAATCCTTTTCCACCTGCTTAAGCATCACTATCGCCACCGCCGTTGTTCGACGAATGTCAACTCTACCCTGCTCCGCGAGTGACTGAAGTTACGTGAGCCGGCAGTCGTCTAGCGGGCAGCAAATAAAACGGATCCAGCAAGATACCGCTAAAAATGCGGGCTGGGTGTGACGACTGACTTAACCCACACGGAAAGTAGCCGGCAGTCTAAGAAAGTGCAAGAAAAACGATATGCAAAGTGTCGTATGATTTGAATGCCTGGAAACGTGCATGGTGGCGAAAGCAATACGAAAAGCACAATGTCAGCTAAGTTGAACACCTGAAAGGTGTGTTATGGCTGTGCCGGCTGATGTGAGCAAAGCCACAGGGAAGGTAGCCGGTGTCAAGCGAAATTTTTGACCTGTTATTGTTTGTCAGTTATTTTGCTTCTCAGATTAAAGAAATAAAGTTTGTTGAATGCTTTTTGATGTGTCTAGATTAAATTAAAACTTTTTGCTTAGATGCCAGATACCCCCAACAAGCTACAGTAGCCTACGGGAATAACTATAACCAAAGAAAAATATTGGACTTATATTTAGATCTCAATTATTTTTCTTTTTCTAAGGCAAACTCTAACCCGAAACAATTTAACTAAACACCAAACCGTAAGTCCTAATCATCAGATTTCTCTGCGACATGTAGAATGATATTCTGAGCATTTGCACATGGCGTGAAGTCAGAAATTTCGCAAGTCAGACATTTCGCTTGGCACCGCCAGTTGGGGAAAGTGCAAAAAAAGCACAAAAGCAAGGTGTTGGCCGATTAAAGCAAAGAAAAGTAGCCTACCTACTAGGCAAATGTTTAAACAACACCTTTTCTGAATAAAGACTATTATAAAACAACTTCCATTTGAGCTATGCTTTGTCAACTGACCATTGCTAGAAATTAAACGAAATAGCAAAAGATCTAAATTAAATCATTCTAACATAGGCAGAAAGTTGAAATAATTAAAAAAAACTCAAAATAGCAACGTAAGTCCGATATTTTCAAAATAAATGTGTCTCGTGAACATTATCTTTCAACTGACTTACATTTCTTAATTGTAATTGTAGTGTGGGGAGAATGTTTAAATAATTTATATTACGAAAAAAGAGCCAGAAAAATGCATGTTTCAGGGATGAATCGTTAAAAAACAAGGGGCATTGAATATTCAAATGTTGAGGCTTAGTTGTTGTTTGCCACCCCTATCAAAATTTCTGGCTACGTGCCTGCCCGTGGGCTTCATTCAGCTAAGTTTTCCCCCATGACTCAAAACGCTAATTACGCCACTGGTTTGTAGACTGCATAAATTCTCAGTGAGCAATGCATGCTGTTTTTTTCGGTGCGTAATCCTTACAGATTGGTAATTTTGTTTGTTGCGTTCATTCATATCGTATGTTGTCTGAGCATACACTTATATCAAACCATGCACATCGATACGTTTTCTTTGTGAGGATGTTTCAAGACAAATGTAATCGCGATTGTAATCGTGATTATTATCAATGTTATCGTAATCGATTACATTTGTGGTTTTGTTTATTTGTAATCGTAATTGAGCATGTGATAAGCAATTGTAGTAGATGACATTTGTGACGTAATCGCCCCACGTCTGGTGCAAAGTTGAATTATTTTTGAAAAAGTCACGAATGTCCGCCTAAATTTTTTAACATAACTACCTTTCTTCAAACACTTTCGCTTCTGTACTTGGCAACCGAGGATATAAACTTATCGTGTTGTGCTTCCATTGTCTTGTAGCAGTGCAACGAG
>JGI24158J21664_10001416_pt1 | contig 26999 bp, 12 predicted proteins | sample Ectturendosymbi3_FD_21664 | JGI IMG/M metagenome (IMG submission 21664) | reverse complement strand
TAGTTCGGCCATGTATCCAGAATGTCCCAGGAAAGAATGGCGAATTAAGTCCTTCGGGCTATACAGTCTACACCCACTGGAAAGCGGCCCAGGTAGCGTGACTGTATCTCCGACATTGCTTGGTCCCATCTGAAATTACATGCTGTTGATCATGAGGTATTTCGGGTCCTCCTAGGGCTGCTGCCCCCGTGACTCTCCCCAAATGAAAAGCGGGCACCAAAGTGAGTGAATGAATATGTAGGCCTACATTAAAACCTTAAAAAAAACACTGATATAGCAGAACACATCAATTGGGTTTTATCAGAGCTGTCAGATGGAGTGCACAAAACGGTGAATCGCATTGGTCGCACGTGTATATCATTCTTAAGTAGAACACATCGATTTTCATGCATTCCATAAGAAGTGGGGGTTACAGCGCGGTTTGATGTCTTGTTTAAGTTGCTTACCGTTAAAAAGACGATAAATTGCAAGGTGCGATATATATATATTGCAAGGTATGGTAGCTAAATATTTTTCTTGCACATTTCTACTTCTTAAAAATGCTACAAATTTTTAGCTACTGGGCATCATGCATGCAGCCCCAACCCTAGCCAAATCTCCATTGATATCCTCTTGCGTTAGCATAAAATGTTTGGCCAAAATTAGCGTAGCGTACTTCACAAAACGATTTATAATTTCTTTTTACTACTGATGGGTGGAGGATGTCTCCTTTCAATCTCCCCTTGTCAGCCCTTGCATGCTGTTGGGTTCCCTTTCGATTCTCCAAACATCGTTTGTCTAATTTGGGCCTCCCTCAGAAAATTATTCGCCCCCCTGGAGTCCCAAGCTGGTTACGGGTCTGTTGGTGACTGTTGCCTTGTTACTTCTGCCAGTTAAGCCACTCAGCTCAGTCTTTTGAAAATCAAAATTTTCAGGTTTAACATCATGTTTTAATAGGCGAAATTAATGTCAAAAGTTTTATTCTATAGTTATGCATCACAACGACACGAAAATATATTTGAGATTAAACACAAACCAAAATTAACCACGGTTAATTGGCAAATAGTACCACGTTTCACCTGAAACATCACGAAAAGAATATCCAGCAAAACTAGGTGTTACATAGGCTCATAGGCGGCGGAACCTGGGGGGCCGCATGCGTCTAGGCTCCCCCACTTTTTTTATGGGAGGGCCAGACAATCCCACTTTTAAATTTCGAATTTTGCCTAAATAAGTTTAAGTAACACAATTCGTATTGGGCCCATTGTTAAAGTAAATTGTTTTTGTGTAAAACTAAGAACAACTAGTTACATTTATGTGCTCAAGTCAGTGTAGTATATGATAGATGGGGTGTTGTGTAGATAGAGGTCTTTGAGGGCTTATCAAATTTTGAATGAAATTGATTAAACATGCTGACAAAAGTTAATGACGTCATATTACAGTGCTTGTGATGTCAAAGTCGCCTATTCAAATCACAAAAATTTTCTAGTTTTTTTGACGTGCACCTATGCCCCGCACTTAGAAAATAGTTTCGCCACCCATGCGTAGACTACCTGTAAAGCAAATGTTTCGCACTTGGATGAAAACATTGCTGCATTGTGGGTATAAATATCGTTTGAATTTGTTGGTCACCCTTGTCGTGACATACAAGAAATAAGGCTAAATGTATAAGATATCTGTAAGTCCTAGTCAGGTCATTAAGTTTTGAGCTATAGGACAATATATAGCTAGGTCAATACTTCTCTAAAGTTTTGATGGAAATCCTGTTTACTATTGGTTGAAGGCAGTCCTTTGCAAAATAGCCCATCCTGAAACTAAGTCTTCACAATAGTGCTGCTGTTTGCCTTTCTTCAAAAACTTCGCAGAGTTTGCCTGAAGATGTAACTTTTTAACATTACACACTTGCATCAAGACAGTGACCTTTCTTACAGTAAACCAAACTGGATAAATGTCGGAGAGAGGCATTTAACAATTTTTTTGCGGTCTCTAGAAACTTTCAAAATTCTAAAAATCATGTTTGAAGCAAAAATTTTAAAAATAGCAGAATCAGCGATACCATACCAAACTCCGTTTCAACATCAACACGGCTATGTGTAACATCTAACATGAAAAACTCTTCACACAAAACGTGACAAACGTCACATTTAGCTTTGAAAACTCTCCAAATACAAATCCTACGAGAAAAATATTGGGGACATGGCATATTATGTCCCCCCGTCTAAAAAAGTGGGGGTGACACGTCTCCCGTGTCCCCCACCAAATTGCGCCCATGGTTGCATCGGCGTTGGCAGTTGTGTTTTAGACTTCGAAATTGGCGCACACAAACCAATGATGCAATTAAAGGAACGTTTATGGTGTCCACATTTCTTACAGTTTTATTTGGGCCGTAAACAGCAGTGAAGCGATCGGGCGGTGAGTGGCACATGACAATCCGCGGCGAACACCTGAAGGAATGACCTTTTGACTTGTTAAACTTTAGGGTAGAGCGAGTGTCTATCGCCGAACTGACAACTTTGTGTTTCCTGTAAACATTAAAACTTTACTAGGACAATTGCACTGTTTCATGAGGCTTTTTCAACGGAAAGTTCCTCGTCATCCAGCCTCGTCGTCTCCAGCAAAGCAATTACAGCCAGAAATAAAACCATTCCGAAGAGTATGCGGAGGCATCGCCAATGTTATCTGATTTAGCAACAGAAGACCAGTACAAACAGTGAGCGGAATTCCGGAATTTGCGTTTATTTGATCTAACCGGAATACGAAGGTGTTGCCAGAAGCCGCAGTCCTCAAACGCACCGCGCCGTTATGAGGAATGAGTGCCGAACACCATCAGCGAAAGTTCACACCGTCTTGTTTAATATAATAATACAGTTAAGCTGTGATAAGTTCGAGCACTAGGTCTGNGTGTTTGCTCTTGTTGTGTGATTGACGGGAAAAGCCTAGAAAACAAAAAAACTGTTCGGGATTCCGGACTCCCGTGTGTGAAATGTCAATAATGCGGTGCACTTGGCATCGATTACTGCCAACCTTATGAGTTCAAAATAATATAATCAATCTAGCTGGAACTGGCCTACCTACGCAACCTTTATTCAACACTGGGTCGATGTAATACTGATAGCTTTCGACAAATGGAGAAGCGTGCAGGTCTTTCAAAAAGCCTCTAAAGCAGGGTTCTCAAACTTTTGTCGCTGCGCACCCCTTTCATTGCAACCAAACCGCTGCGGGGGCCCCTTCGTTGTATCAACGTTTTTTCGACAACGAGGGCTTAGATTTGGTCGCTTCTTAGCGTGAGCACCTCAACCGCCCCGGGAAGAAGCAAATTTCAGGCTTCGGCCTACCGACAATTGCTGTCGCCAAAATCAAATAAAAAAAGGTCAGTCGACTTGCAATATGAACAAGCTAGACTACAGCTGTGGTGCTACAAGTTAAATAATGGCCCTAACGGGCGGATAAAAAGAGCGGAGTTTCTTGACAATATTTTGGTTTGCAAGACCCTAAGCCACATTCATGAACCCTCAAGGAGTTCACCCCAGGTTACGAACCACTGCTCTAAATACAAGATAAACCCTGAGTGCAAGATAAACGCTCAAGACTTCTACACAGGGAGCAGTCAACCTTACGAGCAACTGATTTCAACAAACTTTTAACAATGATTGTATAACATCGTCATTTCTGGCAAAAAAACGTATTTTTAATGTTGTTTACTCGAAACGTTTGGGAAGACAACCCAAGAATTAATTTTTGCAGCTTGTCACTTAAGACGATACCAAAAAGGTATCGCGCAGAATTTAAGCAAATTTAGTCATGAAAGATTTTGCATGGATTGCCAAATTGTAAAAATGTGTTTATATTAAACTTTGATAAATCTTCAATGGCAACAGGTAGAGCACAACTACATGTTACGCTGTCTCAATCGGCTTCCAGAGTTTGTCGCTGCTAGACCATGAGTTCAGCGTACAACAGTGACTCCAGATATGCATCATAGCGATGCAAAGGCATCTCCATGCACCACAGTCCCTTCACACGTCCTCTGCGTAATAGTATGAGCAGTGGTTCTCAACCTTCTCGATGAAGGGAGCCAAATCCAGGCTTACGACTTTGTTAGAGAGCCGCACTAAAACTTTAAACACAAGTCAATTGATACGTTTTGTTTTATAGCAGAACAGCAGAACGAAGTCTGTTACACAAAGTCTTAGAGGTTTTATTGAAAGACTTTTGAAGAGCGCACAAAGGGTGCTTGGGAGCCGCATGCGGCTCTCAGAACAGTGGTGGATAACCACTGGGATAGAGATTTGGGTTGCCTCCAGGGGCGTAACCAGGTTAGCTGGCGCCCGAGGCAAGAAGAAAGTTTGGCGCCCCCATATTCGAAAGTGAGGTCTTTCGGAAGCAAATGTACTGTATTGAAGAAAGTGCTTGTGACATTGCTGCGACTTTTCGGCTCCCACGGTAGTCATTCGACGCCACCCGCAGTGATTTGGCGTCCCCATAGTGAGTCGGCGCCTGGGTAATTTCCTCCCTTGTCCCCCCTCATTACGTCACTGGTTGCATCCACTGTAAGCATGGAAACTACCTGTCATGTACATGATACGCAATGGTTACTTAACGTATGGGCCGCAAAATGTGTAGACAAAATCTAAGAAATGTCATAGCATAAGTTTTTGACGCGTGACATGCTTACAATAACGAACATCCTTTGGTACTTCATTATTCCCTGATTCTATTGTCTGTACTGCGGTTGTTTGTTTAATTTTGTGTTGCGTCTTTTTATCCGTAATAACAATTTACTTTGCGTTTCACCTCCAGGCATCAAATAATTGCCACTCATATAACAAAAGTATTAGATATAACGTAAGGACCACCAGCATACAACTAATCGAGCCTACTTAGCTGGTGAACAAACGACGATATCACTGTAATGAAAAGATATACAATACCATGCAAAGGGTCTTCCGGTATCAAAAACAAGTTTCCTGGTTCAAGGGTGTAGTAGTTACGAGACACTAATCTTTTTGTGTTCCTGTAGGTGCCAATTCAGATAACAAAATGTTATGTATCAAACATTTCTCCATCTATTTTCACCAATCTCTGCCAATTATTATGAGAACATAGCAAGAATGCTTAGTTTTAATGGTTGGAAGGCTTGTTCTAATGAACTACCAGGGAAGTTGCTGTACAATACAGTAGCTTCGTAGGTAAAGTAATGCAACGTTATTGTTCCCCAGTCATACCGCCAGTTATGGTTAAATGTTTTATCTTGTAATTCCGTGTAAGTTTAATAAAATTATCTGGAGATCTGGAGAAACTTATAAAGTGTTATACAAATGAAAAAAGAAGCTGTACGCATAATCTCCTACGCGTTTCGCAGACTTGAATGCTTTTGCACCGGCAAACAAGGGCAAAACATTCAGCTTGGTGGATACATCGAGATTTGAAATTTCAGGTTGTTCAAAACGTTAAAAAATCTATTTTAAACACGTTACCCTTAAAATTTTGTAACTTTGGCATTTGATGAAACAATTTTACTGCTCATGGACTATCAAGAGTCACTGCTGTCATACATGCTATGAACACGTAATTAAAGTAGGTTTGAAACCAATGCTGACTGGATAGCTATGTTTACGCTCTCACGTGTACTTTTATCTATTGAAAGAAGTGTAAAGTGTTCGAGACCTCTTTTTCTGAGAATCTTCCTCTCTTTGTGACGTACGGCAATGATGGGCAACATATTCCAAATTGATTTTGGCGATAAGACTTTTCAGAGAAAAAGATTTTTAATGCCATGAAAAAATAGCAGAAGATGCTGGATTCGAAGACCTTGGAAAGAAATTTTAGTTTCATGGGATTACATTCGTTCCTAAACTATAAAACCAAACTGATTTGTATGCTTCCAATGGCATGATACATCACCGGGATCGTTCTCGCAGCAACTTCTCTCTTTTCACTTCAAAATTAGAGACTGCAAGTGACTGTTCCAGTAAATCAGGAGATAAACAACAGTGCGCAAATTTCGCTTGTGTTGAAAAAATCTTCTTATGTTGTTGATGTTTCAGGATATAGGATCGTATTTAGCTAAGGGATCTCCCTTCTGTTTGGTGTTTGAGTTTTAATTTTAATGCAGGGTGTTAATACCTTTCGAACGCAATGTTAATCACTTAGCGTGCAAAACATTTTTCGAAAATTAGCTCTGAAACATTTTTCAAAAATTAGCTCTGAAATAGGCGTGCCACCTGCCATGTATAGTTAGNTGCGTGCTACTTGCGGAATCCGTGCTAGGGGTTGCTAGGGGTTGCCGACCCCTGATTGCAATATGGCAGAGCACAAGGTGGCGACACTGGACCAACCATATTGGGGCGAAACTAAAGAGTTCCGTTGCAATTCTGCACAGAATTGTACACGTGAAGGAAGAGAACCTCCACATTCCACAACATTTTTAACTTAGACTTATATGGTCTAGAACCTAGACTCTAGGTCAGGGGTCGGGAACCTCTGTCTCGCGAGTCAGATGTGGCTCTTTAGAAGACGGCATTTGGCTCGCTTGATATTTTCTTAACACGATTGTTACGAATGAAACTTTTTCTGTAATTTTCCATGTACCAGACTACAAAGCCATCAGCAACACCATGCAGGACTAGAAGTCGCAAGCAGTAAGAAGCATGCTATCAAAGAGAAAATTCAGACATTTAACATTGTTTAAAATTGTTGATTTTGCTTGAAAATGCACACGTTAGTTAGTAAGTTACTTGCATTAAGTATTGAAAAATATTATATGGCTCTCACGGAAATACAATTAAAAATATGTATGTTTCATGGCTCCTTTAGGCAAAAAGGTTCCCGAACCCTGCTCTAGGTTCTCTCTTGAAACCAAGTTTGCATCTTTCAAGTTTTTGAAGAAAACGCAAGTGTAAAAATGCCGGCGCGGCATTGTAATTTTGATCAAAGAAAGCATTGCTTTTGTGCGTGCTGTCTCTGCTTACGCAGTCGTTCATTGCAGATCATTCTTCTCAGGTACAAACCACGTGATGTCACATTTTATATCAGTGGTTCTTAAACGTTTTTCTACCATGCCTCCCCTAAGTAAGTGTTCTTTGTTTCAAGCCCTCCTTGACATTAAATAAGTAAATTGCGGAAAACTTCCCCGTTCAAAAACTTCTCATGTTGTAGAGCGCGTAAAGCCTCGCGCCCCCCTGGAAATTTATTGACGCCTCCCTGGGAGTGGCGTGTCTCCCGGTTAATAAGCACTGTTCTATGTCAAACGTCAAACAACGCATGGCAACCAAAAATGAAGTTCGTTGCTAAAACACTTGAACTGTTTTCAACACCTTTCGAGAAGCAAGCCGCACCTTCAACTTTCCAGAACTTTGGTCTTTTGCATGTTATCGCAAACACGTTGCTGAGGTCAAAGTGCGGTTTCCCGCATCGGTGTCTAAATGGAAGTTAAGCCGTATGGCAGTGCAGTGAAGTTTCGTTGAAGAAAAAGACAACCAAACGCCTTTTGTCTTGTTTCTTTACGATTAAAATATGGCCAAGACACGATTGTAGCGCTATTTAAGCCGCAATGAAAAAAATCCCAAGCAAAAGGTGGTGCGTAAGGTTGAACCACAAAATGCAGCACAATGCAATTATTTGCGTTTGTGAAAAAAAAGTATGTGCTTAAGAGCTTATAGAAGATATTGTATTATTTCGTTCGTTTTATTGACAAATGTTTCATAAATGCTTCCTCGATTTACCGGTGCATGACACTTTCATACATTTGAAAAAAATAATGAAAGTGTTGACCAGTCATTTGCCGGCTGTTAGTGGATACGAACCTTTAATTTGAACTCGTAATTTCTTGAACAACTGATTCAAAACTGTAAAATCTTTAAACAAATACTCACTAGCGTACGGAGGGGGGAGGCCACTGTGCCATGGTCACCCCCTCAGACCCTAAAAATAAAAAAATGCAAAAACAGTATTGTCCAAAACTTGCTTCCAGAATGCACAAAAATGCGTATTTTTTGGTGAAATTTTGCAAAATTTTCCCGGGGGCATGCCCCCGGACCCCTAGGATGGTCGTGCCTTCGGCACTTCCCTCAAAGTTGATTTTCGACGTCACACGATTGTGACGAAACTTGCCCCCCCTCGGAAATTTTCTGCGTACGTCACTGCAAATACTACATGCAGCACTGTCGCGATCATACCAAGCTGTTGTTTTTTTATATTTTACGGAAAAGTTCACAAGTTCTCATCTTGTTTAGCATTTCTTGGAAAGCTATCCAGGGTTTGGCCTGCAGAGGTTATAATCTCAAGCTCGCGTGACCAGGGGCGTAACGAGGTTAAACGGCGCCCGGGGCAAAAAGCAAATTTGGCCCCTCAATATTCGAACTTGAGGTCTTTCGGAAGCAACTCTACTCTATTGAAAAAAGTAATTGTAACATTGTTGGGACTTTTCGGTTCCTCTCGCAGTCATTCGTCGCCCCCCAGAGTGATTCAGCGCCCGGGGAATGGTGCCCCCCTTGCCCACCCTCGTTACGCCCCTGCGCGTGACAGACAAAGCGCTTGGGCTGACAAAAAATTTTTCTTCAGGCAGACGTTGTATCACCAGGAACGAAAGGTGAGCAGCTGTGTCACAGACTGTACCCGATCGTGGACAGACGAGTCGTGTTGACAATGCAACTGCAACAAGAGCAAGTCAAAATGTCCAGCTGCGCTACTTCACCTTCGGTCTGTCACTTGAAAAACTTGTTTGCTGCTGAACAACTTCCTCTTTGCCTCGTCGGTTGTCCGTTCGTAATCGTCTGCAACGCTTCGGCAAGGCGGAATAACAGTACCTGGGGTCTGTCATTTGATATACAGTCGTCAAGTGGAAACGTGCGATGGAGGGGATGCAGGAAATTTGGTCTGATATTTTTGCGGCCGACGGTGGGAAAAAAATTATGCAGGTCACCGTTAAACACTGTCTATCGAAAAGACATCTCGATGGCTAAATTTAGGTTGGAAGTAATGCCGGTAGCTAGTCATCCAGCACGTGTCACCCCAATGAGTGTCCCCAGCAGCACAAAAGGTCAAGTCATGCGGCAACATTTTCCGCGAAAACCTTCAAATACTGACTGACTAACTAATCCTCGCAACAATTATACACCTCCTATTTTTCATAATTTTCGTCCTGAGTGAACGGTTGTTTAAAGTCAAGTATTTGCGCATTGCCATAAGGCTGGTTTCCAACTGTAGCTTTCTTAAAGTGGTAAGGAATTGCTAAAGTTTTGTAGATGATGCAGCGGCGCCTACAACGAGCCATAGCCAGCAGTTTGCACTCATTGTGTTGATTCCACACCGATCTTTATACCATTCACTCCGCGTCAGGAGATTTCCTACCCCAACTTTTGGTTTGTCCAATACTCATTTCAGCGCTTTTGGTTAGCAGCATAGCCATTTTGTCGGCGTAAATTTGACGGAGACGAATTCGCGCGCACATAAAAGGTCTTGCCTTTGTGCGTTGCGAAATTAACGTGTAACGTGCATCTCCTTTTGGCTCTTGTAACGCGGCTTCAAGATCGATTTGACAACGCGCCAAGTTCCAAACCCATCCGTCCACTAGATAGACGAGTCCTTAAGGAGGCAATCGTTGCGCACTTTGATCAATATCAGCGTCAACACCCCTACATCACAAGCGTATGCCACGCACTCAGGCAATAATTTAGTCTCCAGGAAAAAGACTGCGGTTGTTCATCTGCCCACACGCTCTCGCTTCTTTGTTATGCGAAAAGACGCTTTTTAGTCTCCATCACTTTCACCACTTGCAATCTTTGACCTGACAGCGAACGTGCTTTTCGCAGGAGGTCTTCTGTTGACTGTCTCATCTCACATTGTTGCTTCTTGTCCGTCTTCACCTTTGTTATCCCATCCATCGGCTTAACGTAGATTAACAAGCGACCCTTCATCACGCCCCAACGCAATCTTTCGCCTGCTTTCGGTATCACTCGCTTTTAGCGCACGCTTCCACAACAGGCAGTGAGTGATGGTCCCGCGGGATCGCCAAAACCTTGGGGGGCAGTGGACGAGGTACAGCTTGACGCTAAACGGAAACGTACTTGGGGTTCTTTTCTATGGTTATGCGCGTGTAGAATGGAGTGCAGAATTTCTGATACGTTTAGGTCGTTTTCACACGACTCCCATTACGTGACAAATTCTCATAAATCTAGTAGCGTCTGATCGCCACTCGCAACTTCAAAATCATCACCTTGACTGCAGCGGCTTGAACGGCATCCGAAAGCGTCACGCAGCTTTTCGCTGGCGTTTACTTGTAAATTGTGGGTATTCTGACCTTACGGGTAAGGGTTTGTTTCGACAGAGGTGGTTAGACCTTTTGTTATCAGACAGTGCAAAATCCGCGCATCGCTTACTTTGTGATTCCACAATGCTCGGGCTTTGTCAGCATTTGCTAAATTGCTCCGATGATTTTCATCTTGCCAGAGAAATACTAAGCCTTATCAGGCCTGTGTTCACAAACAACACTCACCTTTAAGCAAGCGGCTTCCACGCGTCAGAGCGGAATTTCTGCCAATAACTTTAGAAAACTGCTGCAGCAACGCTGGCGTCTGGTGTGCATTGATTTATTGCAGTGGTTCACAAACTTTTTTGAACGCGACCCAAATCTGTGTTTGGTGAACATTTCGCCACGCAAGCCGCGAATAGCGTACTGTATGTGGACATGAAAAAAAAAGTAATGATGATTCAGTATCAGCAATTTATTCCTTTCTGAAGGACCTACACTACAGACAGACACAGACAAGGAGTGGTAGTGTGGTCCACTCTAAGCAGTGTATTTTATTACAAACATAATCAATATTTTAGTGCGATTGGTGAAATTGAAGTTTCGCCTTGGATCGCCTCAGCGCGACCCATTTGTTGACCTTTCGTGACCCTTGTTTGGGTTGCGACCCATAGTTAGGGAACCACTGATCTAGTATTAAGATGCAATTAAGAGGATAATGTGGTGTGGGAAGAAGCAACTCGCCTACATGTTTTATCAAAAATGGCCCAATTCAACAGTCATTCCATTGATCTTTTTCGATGTCGCTCCAGCGAGAATAGGATATTTCCACGTGTTGCATCTTTTATACAGTGTCATATCTTTGTTTGTTTCAGGGCAAATAATTCATCTGCAGACCTCGGCAACCCTTTTCGCACTACAGATTGTTTGGCATTATTTTGCGGACAAACCAACAATAAAATATCCAATGCTTGGTTTATGCGAATTTATTACAACCATAAGTCATCATGACACTGATTCAGAGAGAGATCTGGGCTTGTTTCATCGCAATAAGATACTCCCACCTATGGGGACCATGGAAGTCAATGACAGCCGCGGACAGGCCTGTAGCAAGGTTTTAAGGTTTTGAGGGGCGAAATAGATTTTTAGGGGGAAAGATTTTTGTTTTTATTATGCGTTTAAAACAAAGTTTTTTGGGCACAACAAAATTTGGGGGTCACTAAAAATTTGGGGGGTACTACCCCTGAATGCACCCCGTGGCTACGGGCCTGCCAGCAGTGTGTTTTTTATATCCAACCTGGCACTTCATGATTTTGTCTTGGTTGCTGTCAACACAGAGAAACCNTCCTCGCCTAAATTTGCAATGAAGCAATTTGGCCTTCATTCTGACCCGTTGCTGACCACTGCTACAGGATACGTAAGCCATTTTTTTGTTTATCTAACATCTGGAACTACGCAAATACTGATCCCCCAATATGTTTGGTCCAGTGTCGCCACTTTGTGCTCTGCCATGTATCGATGTATGTGCAAACCCAGTCAACTTTTGTCATCGGCAACAAAAACGCAAAGCAAGTTATAAATGCAAGTCGTTTTCTGCAAATAAAGAAAGTGAATTAAGCGGGTCAACGCTTTTTGCATTTATGCATTTTTTCTTGGTCACAGACAATGGAAACGTTGGGAAAATACTGTGCAAAACTAATAATAAATTTTCCTTTCCAAGGCAAAAGCTTCCAGACTTCAGTAACGGCTAAGCACGCGAACCACATCATGCGATGTATATGCCAAGTACTAACGTACTTCAGCTTTGATCGTGAGGCTTTCAAGCAAATATCAACATCAAAAGCGGCCAATCCAGCCTGGACAATAAAGGTTTAATGGATTGCATCTCATGGTGCTCGCTGTTGTGTGGATTGGCCCGTGGATTGAAATCAGAGCACAGCATACACATACAACGGAATGGAGTTCTCATCGTCGACCAGGAAAGCGATAAGCTTTGGCAATGGTCATTTCTCACGCAACGATTGGGCGTCGCGTGGGCGTGACTGTTGCGTGGAAATGCAACGTGATTTATTTCTTCACCGGATGGCGAGCGTGCTGCTGTTGATCGAATTCACAAACTCAGAACAGAGCAACACCTTTTTAGCCTCGACCCTAGATATTAGTGGTTGTGGAAAATGCCGTTTTTGTTTATTAAGGCAGAGGTTTATGAAGAATGCCAAAGTGTAGCGCAATGACAAGCATGACATTTGAAACGATCACATTTGTTTTCCTTGTCTAATGTATGCATTTTCATAGCATTCCCAAGCACCTTAGCATGCATACACACCAAATCCTTGCGACTGTTTTATTACGGCGGTATAATTTGCTAATATTATTTCGCGGGTGTTTTAATTTCAGAACGATTAAATTCAAAACGATTTCCGCGCGTTGAGCGGCTGAGCTTTAGCAATCTATTTCTGAGATCCCAAAAAAACTTGCGTTTTTTGTGATTTATGATGTATTTCTTCATTGGGCTTGATAAATGGCCCTGGCATGTGCATCGTCTGGTGTCTGCTCGTGGTGTCGAAGCGAGTGGTAACACTGCACCCAATTACACTTCACCGCCAAGAAAGACCTCCGCAGCGCGAGGTGCAACGGTTATTTGTCAGGGCGTATTGCGACCGGCGATCGGGACAAAACGCCGACCGGCATTACGGTTTTATCAAAGATATCTTCTGACAAATCGATGGCTTTGCGAGCGAGCCTATACGTGCTGCAGTGGGTGTTGAGATCAGACCAGGACCGGGTTTTGTGGAAAGACGTGCAGTTGATTGACCGCGTGTAGCATTACAGATTGCTGCGATCTGTGCGATATTAAAGCGTTCAGTTGTACTGAAGATCTAAAGATTTGAAACGTGCAGTTAGTGCTTTGGTTTCGTTAATGCTCAAAACCAGGAATGCATCCTCAGCTGGTTAAAACAGCAAGATATATTAAAGAGGCTGTTAGACTCAGTCTTCTCGATTAGTAGCTATTCGTTTCCTAATTGAGCTCATGTTAGGAAAAAGTCTGCTAGAGTGAGAAGTTAGTAAAGGAAGACAAATAGCTGAATACCTAATTTAGACAATTTTGAGAAAATCTAATTTTTGTCAGTGATGTGATTAAATATTATTTTGGTGCAGCTTTGCTGGTATGTGATGCTCGTATGGTTTAGAGTCAGTTGAATCAGGTCATGATTGCTGCATTGCTTAGTTTGTAAAAGCTAAAGCAGCGATCACTACTTTTGCTTGAACAGAGGTGCGTTGTTTATGAAGTCTAAAATTTTATATGAAATATGCCTCAAGGATGGTCAATATATAAATTAGCGATGAGTCTTCTCAGAATCGTACGTGTCCGAGAGGAGTGACAGAATTGCACCTTCTTTGACTGACCATGTTGGCCACCGCTATCAATAATTGCGTTGTTGAATTTCTGCACTAAACGGAGCGGAACGGAAGATGAAAACCGCAGCTCTTGAAGTGTTGACGAAAACGTGTAAAAAACGTGACTCAAGGCACAACACTGTCTCCGAAATTTTATTTCCAGGTGTCCAGCAGGAAATATGACCTTCGATCATGTGACCTTTGCCAGAACGATGTGTTTTTGCAGGTTGCTGATTTTGTGCGGTTGTTTTCTGGTTACACAGTCGGTTTCATAGTTAATGTCTAACTGGGACGAAGATATGCATGAGTCATTTTAGCACTTGGTTCATTTTTCAATCTAAATGCCTTTACTTCGTAAAGCGACGTCGTATGGAAAGTTGCTGAAGACTTATCCAACGATCAAAGTTTGTCAAATCAAGTGCATTTCACGGAAAAGGGCAAAGTGGTTTGATCTCAAAGTTGCCACTCACTTTTTTGTGCGTATCTATGCAAAAATTTGCAGATTTTTTTAAGTCATGCAAAGAAAAGTTTTTGAATGGGCATGCAATTCTATCAACCGTATTTTACTGAAGATGAAAAAGTGCACTTAATACATTTTTAACCGGCGACGGACAGAATACGCCTTGCTCTTTTAAAGCACAGCATATTCAATGGCCTTGGTTCATGTTTGCATTTCATCGCACCAACGCATTGTACACATTTTGTAATAAATAAAGATTAACCGATGCGCAGCAAAAGAGCGTTAGCGAAGTCAACACTCTCGCACATTGTACGAAAGAACAAAAGCACACTCGCAAGATGACCATAAATAAAAATGAGAAAAGTGCGAAATAGAAATGAAGCTGTTCAGCGGGCTGCACTGCAGAGCTGCTGCAATGCAGCCCGCTGAACAACTGTTCGTAGAATAATAGAACTGTGTTTCTTGAAACTCTTGAGAAGCGGGTCGCTGGGAACAGCGTTTATCGCCGTCGACCGCCTCGCGCACCGCAGTCGAGTCGCATGAGTGGGATATCTTAACACGGTCGCTGTCTTGTGTGTATTGCTCAGTAGCCAAAAATCACTAAATCGCTGCTTGCTGATCCCCGAAGAACTTAAGTTAAGCTTCCTTGATATACTGGAACCACTTGCCATGAGCTTTTGTTTTCGATCAGCGACAAATGTTCTTGTGAAACAAGACCTCACATTTGTTCTGCGCTGATGTTAGCTAGGTATCTGTCGATACAGCAAAAACGATGTGTGTTTTAGGAAGTTTCTCCACTTCTCATTCCTGGCCACGTAAGGGGAAGAACTTGAGGAACACCGCAAGGACCACGTGGTTTAATTGCATGCCTTCATCGAAATGTGGCCGTACTCTTTGAATCAGTGACAGTGTAATAAGAATCAAAATGACTTCTACGATTTTAACATTTGTGACAGGAACTATGGATCGTAAAATTCTGCATAGAGCAGCAAAGCTTGCATCAAAAAACAGGCAGCAAATACTTCTTAGATTTCAATCACAGCGATTTCTTTTACCTTGGAAACATTCACAGTCTTCGTTGTGACGAGAGGCGCTCGTTCAGTAGCTCTGAGATATGTTTCTCTGATTACAGCATCCACTTCAGTGTCGCTGCGAAGCCACATGCGAACACGGGCTTTGTCGTGCGGATTAATTGCGGCATGAGGACGCGGTCAAACTTGCTGCCTTAACTGTCTTTGCGGCAGCGACGACAATTGCTGGTTTTTAATAGTTTCCGAGGGAGAATTTCGCTTCGTATCATCGCGCGCAACAGGTATAATTTCGGGCTTTGTCAAGGTCGTGCGCACTTGAAGGAAAATCCCGAAGCTTCGCTTCATTTGTCAATCAAAGTTCAGCCCACCTTTCGATCCTGGGCTCCCGTGGTCTTTTTTTGGTAGATCCATGCTTGCGATTTTACGCTTCGCTCAGATGATTACCTTTGTCATTTCAAGCACGCCTGACATACATGTTGCGCAACAAATCTAATTACGTCACGGCTCGATGCGTGCGCAAAGAGAGGCTAAATGGCACATAAATTTGACTCGGGTTTCTCAAACAGCCATGCGATTTTGGTTAGATTTCTCATGTGTGGCATATAAAAGAGTAGAACAAAAAAAAATGAGTTTCGTCTATTATAGTCTGTTTGCCATGTACGAGGTCTTTTCAACTTTGTGTAACATTTCATGCTCGTGTTTTCTAGCTTTGGAAAAAATTTTTGAAAAAGATTTGGGAAAAACTTTAAATTCCTTAACTATGAAGTCATAAACATATTAATGTTTCAACCTGAGTGGTGCAGGAATGACGTTGAAAGGTCTTTTTTTCCGGAATCATGAAGCCTAAGTCCGCTTCTATTCATAGAAAAATTACCTTTTATTAGAATTGGGTCTTTGTGGTGAATCTATGGATCGTTTTAGATATGAGGTCTGCCCAGCATTGAGGGCCGTCAGTCAACGCATCATGCCTTGCTTCAGAATTTGATAGAACTAGTTGCCTTAACTGAAATGTTCAAGTTTATTTATGCATTTGTGTGACGCATATCACCTAGTTAGTGTACTAAACTAAACGCAACGCATCCAAGTAGTTCAAATTCAACCATGCACATAATGAAACAGTTGGTCTTCACAACTTCAGAAAAAGGCAAGCTGAGACTGAACTAAGCATGTTTGCATTTGGAAGTTGATCCTGGATGAGGCACAGGGAGTTGACGAAAGACCAATTGATCTCCCCGTCTGCCAGTCTTACCGTTAGTAAGAAAGCACAAAGTGAAGCCATTGGCACATGAAGACAAAATAACGTGAAGATGGTATTTGCATGCGACGCTGACAGAATGTCGCAGTAAACGCTAAAACAAAAGATAGAATGTTGTCTGTGGAGTGTTACAAAAGCGGTTGAAACTATTCGCACCTTTATGTACACCGCAGAGGGGAATGGTGAGAAATAATGCAAAAGAATGTGAAAAACCTGCAGTTTCTAAAAATACGGTTTATGAGCAACAAAAACAAAATACACAAACATTGTGCGGGAAACCGAGTTCAAATCACATAATTGTTTTGTTAAGGGGCAAATGGGCAAAGATATTTTAAGTCTTCAGGAACTGAACAGAACTCGTTATTTTAGAGTCAATGCGTATGTTAGAGAATGTTGCCCTTTGTAAAGTCTTGTTTCATCGTTGAATTTAGAAACATAGAAATAAAATCTTTTTGAAAGATTTAAAATTTTGCACTTAGCCTTGCGGTAATTTGTTTCAACTCCATGTTCTGATCTGAAGAGTTTTACACCTTTACTTTGAAATATGAACATTATTAGGGATAGAGTGGTCCCATTAACTCTACCCCAGGTCAGAATTGAGGAAGTAAGATAGTAATGAAAAAGGTCAAACAAACACATTTAATACTATCAGATGATTGTAACATTTCACTTTGGCAGATATTCCGCAAGCCTTTGAACGTTTTTTATTAGATTTTCAAGTTGTCGTTTCTAATTACATATATTTTTCATCAAGTATCACACCAAGATATTCTATCATGTAACAATAACATGAAGTCTGTCCAAAAAATATAAAAAGACAAAATGTTGAAATAGATAAAAAAAGAAAGAAAAAACAATCGAAAACAAGATACTATGTATACCAAACAGCCACCAAGGTACGTTGCAAGATCATTCAAAATATTACATCACAAAAACGCAGATCCCAGGGCGTGACAGATCAAAGACTAAAACAGGATGTTTAACTTTGTTTTTTTACTTTTTTACTTTTTTTTTACATATTTCATAACCACTAACCAGGGCGTGGACCTTTAAATCTTCAGGTTTGTTCACATGTAATTGGTTTCGGAAAAGTTAACAACTAATCTGTTGGCACGAATCCAAAAGTCGTTTTGTGTTAACTCATTTTTGACCATTTTTGTAGCGTTTGTGTATTGTTTGCAGAGACCTACAGGTCTACTTCATCAGCATACAGTGTTAAAGTCACTTGCTTGGACAAAATCACTGGTGTGGTTAGAAACAACGAAGAACCAACAATAAAGCTTTTAAGTAAGTAGCAGGTTACAGTTTGATGATTTCGTACAAGCAATTTTGGTGAACTGCAGTCTGTTGCTCACAAACTATGAGGGTATTTTGTGAGTTAGACTTCTTTTCCGTAGTATAATATCTTTGAAGTAAAATTTTGTGGTCAACACAGTTGAAAGATTTGTTTAAATCTAAAAATATTGTACATGTGATCAGCTTTTTATCTTCATTAGAGATTAATTCATAGTGTATGAAATCCATTGCCAGTAGGTGCAATGCTGTTCACGAAAACCATGTTGTTGCCAACTGAACAAATTGGTATTAGTAAAACACGAAAATAACCGGGGTTAACTAATTTTTTCAAATATTTTTGAGATGTTCGGTAGCATAGAAATTAGTCAAAAACCTCTTGGAGAATCAGGATTGCTTATTTTATAATGTTTACAATTTTGATAAACTAAGAAATAATATATATAATGACAATAATAAGGAATTTTATGTTTAAATTTTGATAAATTAGAAAATTCGTTTCCAGACATGTATCGGTTGAAAATCAGAAAGTCGTGTTGATAAAATACCGATTTTTGAAATTTTGTTGGTATATCACAAAATGCTGAAACACTTTTAGCTTTGAAAAATGAAATTATGATGTTAATGTCATTGCTGTTGAGAAACTCTATCCACGCGCCGACTAAAAACCGAGAAAATTAGTTACAGTGTCAACCAGTTCGCCCAACGCTTGCAGATAAACCTGGTTTAATCGGTGAAAACTTTCGTGCTTGGTCGAGTGGGGATGTTTGACTGACCTCCAGATTACTTCTGACGCGTTCGTGGCCTGGGCTTTTAATCTGACGGAATGAATTCATAAGGAAGTTATCTCATAAAGCATGTCGCCGTGTTGACGCAGCGGGACGTCGAAGTGTCTGTTGTTACGGGTCATTGTTTGTGACCACGAACGAGCGCAGTTATGGCCCCGGTGTTGACAACGGCTCAATCCAGCAGGCGCTTAAAATGACGCTTGTCCGCGTCGCTGTTAATCTATAACGTTATTTCAAAATCTAGTTGCGGCCGACTGATAAAGAAGGCAAGTATCGCTTGAGAAAAGACACAGTGTCGCTGAACGACGAGACTTGCTGAAACCGTTTTTTTTTCAATCTTTCGGTGGAAATGAAGCGAAAAAGCGGGTCTAGCTTCTGCAGGTAACGAGAACGGGAAGAAAACTCCTTGACAAGGGTTTGGTTCAAGCAGAAAGACGTATGTTGTCTGCCTGTGCAATACGGAAAGGCATTTTTCTTCGTGAGAGGCCACTTTAAAATGCTCAATGTTCCCTTTATAGCCCACCGGACAAAGTACTAATTGTGCTGTGGGGGGTACGCCCGCTGAGCTTAGTTCAATGGCGTTTTGACGAGGTGTTGCTCTTGTGTAAAGCACAATACAGAGAAAAGCGTTGAAACTATGACTATTTCTTAAGCTTGCGTCCATTAAATCGTTTCGCTCTAATTCATCCCCAAGTAGCTATTGTTCTCTTAGGAAAGTTTGCTTACATGTGCTTGCTTTGAGGTGTAGATTGAAAAGAAATCTAAAAGTTATTTTGTGAATAAGCAGATCACTTATGTGAAAACAATGCACAGAGTTGCTGATTACACGGGGTGTTGGCATTGCTAAATATCGTGTCGCTAAAATACGTTTTCCTATATGCATCATGCACGAGCTGTTACAGCAAGAGAACGCGTGATGTGGACTGCGCACTACTTCCTGCTACGCGGAAGTGCCAAGTTTGCACCGAACGCGATAAGCTTCGTATAAAGGCCTTTTTCTCTCTTCAAACAGGGCATCTGACCAGTGTGCGGTTTTTCTTTTGGCCAGTGCGCAGCAGTTCATCCTGCTACGTAACAAGCAAATAAGTGCTTCGGAAATTTTAGTTTTTTCAGTTGCGTCACTCACCGCAGAACAATTTTGAACTTCGCTCAGTTAGGAAAAAACGTGCTGACCATCTGTAGGTCACGTCCGCTCATGATGCCCATCTATCTTCAAAGTGTTTGTCACGTTTTGCTTTTTCAACGATATACAATTTCGCAACCTTGCCCTGTAAGTTCTTTGCTCTAATGCTAAATAACCAGCACAAGCAGAAAGGGTGGTTGCTACGTTTTTTTCCAAGGTATACGCAAACCTTTGTCGCCAATGATTACAAACCTCAACCACGGGTTCGCTTTTGCAGACAAATCGAATCAGACCGAGAAGCGAGGGTTTTAACTTGCTTAGTGTATGTTATTCTATAGCTTTGGTTATGCAAACTGAGTTTCATTTCCATTTTGGTGATTTGCCGCCCTCGCGATTTTAAGCCTGAAGAAAAAAATAAGGTGAGCGTCCAACAAAGAATCTAAAACTTGTATAAGAATCATGCAGATCAGGCAGAAAAAATATAACGGAAATTGCGTCTGGTGCAAGCATTCTCATGCGGTTCTCTGCTAAAAGCTTGTTGTGTTGAAAATTAGTCAATATTTTCATTAAATCTTGCGTAGTGAATGCCAGCTATTGACACAAGCGAAACGCTTGTTTCAATAGCTGGGATTGAATAACGTTTTCTGAAAAAGACTAAAAAATTGTCCTGTTTTTTTAAATATAGCAGCTGAAAAGAAGAGCGACACATGTGTAGCAAGTTTACAGTAACCGGACTCGGCTGTTCACGTAGAAACTTCCAGAAAATTTCAAAATCGCGTACGAGTTGTTTTTGGAAAGGCTTCACAAAATAGAGTTTTTTTTGCAAGAAAAGATTTCTGACACGATGTGAGAGGGCGCGAGCATGGATGTAACACTAAGAAATCGCTTTTCTCTTTTTCCTGAACATTTGTTCTTTTTGTGGATTTCGCAGAAATTAAGACCGAGGGTAAGATGGCTGCAGGGCTATCGCGAGCAGAATTACAATTGCTGTTCAAACCTTCTTGAGTTTATTACCGGCCCTCGACGAGACAGGCGACTGTTCTTCAGAGGGCGCATTGCAATGGTACTGAAAAATTGCGGTTATAAGTGACCACTTCCTATAAAAATTATTAGCAATTGACTCCTGATAACAACCCGTAATATTGCGTTTTTCAAAAAAAGAACAATCTCCTTGACGGTGCCCTCAGCTAACTTCACCGAAAGCCAGCTCGCTGACCGCACCTTGCCGCTTAAAACCACTAACCACAGACTTCGAGGTGCTTTCTTCAAATACAGCGCTACTTTGCGGTCTGCACACATAACCTGGTTGGACTTGCCATCAAAGTGCTTTCCAGAGCCCTGCATGGCACGCTGTGAACGGGCGGAAACAGCCCGCCGCTTTATAAATTTCAGTTGGCTTAAAAATGAAGTATCCAGGATACTTTTTGTTTTCGAATAGATGCATAGGTCTTAATAAAAGCCAACAATTTTTGCAGTGGCCTGCATCTTTCTGACGGATGTACAAATTGCTGGACGGACCCAGATTGGCTATCTTTGCAGATCGGAAGAGTCGGAATAAATTTAGGAAGTGTGAAGCGATTCTCCTAACCCTGTTCGAAATGGAAATAAAAAGGGCATTCTTTTATAACGGTCAGCAAAACAAAAACGTCGGGAGTAAATAAAAAAAAACGATCTTATTTGAGTAGAACGCGCATTTTGACTCCCATCAAAACAAATTTTTTTTCATTTGTTTCCTTCACGTCTTTACTTCATTGCCAACGTGATATGCGCGTTTTCCCTCAGTAAACGCAAAAGCGCGACATATTCCCCAGTACACCAAAAGCTATTACCCTACATTAAGACCCTCTGGTGGTAACCTTTGCGCAAGACCGTACAGGCGAAGCATGCACGACAAAATATCCAAGGAACAACTTAGCTGAGCGCTTTTCAGCGATTTTCCAATGTAACTCATTTATTCCGTCGCAACCATAGCATAAAGCTTGACTTGATCCATGCTCTGAAACCAGCCTACTCCCTGTAGCGGCCCTTGTTTAGGATCAACTGATTCAACCACCGCTGCTCAACCGGCACGTTTTGACGGCAAATTACCCTGTTACCATGGTATATTAACCAGACGTTGCGTCGTGCACGCGAAGCAGTCACCGTGCGCGAAACCGTCATTAAAATTCTTTTTTGTCGGGGAATTTCAGAGGCTTTGTCAAATTCGAAACGATTTTGCGAAGACACAGTCAAACGATTTGCGGATGCACGAGTAAAATATCAAGTTTAAAGGCTGGTTTTAACTGGCTTGGAAGCAAGTCGATCGCGATTCATCTTTCGAGCCCTGTGTGCTATTGAACCTGTCGACTATTTCATCTGTGACAGCAGTCTAAAGTTTGAACTTTTTCCAAACTTTAATTGGGTTGAAGCATCAGGGGATTTTACATGACATTTAGGAAATTCTGTGAGCTTTATATCCAGTAAGCGGTTGCAATTTTGCGCACATGTCTTTCACATACAGCAGATGAAAACAACAGATTATCATAATTATAAAATGCCGTGTCTTCATACAAACCATTCCTGATTTCTTCATTGTATCGAATTTAAAGCATAGAGCCGCGTGCAGCACCAATTTTTCCGATGCAGGCGTTGTGCGGCCACTAGCCACAAGCTCGCTGCAAGAATCACCAGTTCTGATCAATAACTATCGTTTAAAGCAATGATTTTCAACCTTTTTTGTATCGCGACACACAACAGCAATCCACTAGAACCCAACGACACCCATCTTAAACTCGAATGAAGCAAATGTAATACAGCGGTGTATATAGAATATCCACTCGCGACTGCTCCACGGATGGTTCACTCTTTTGCAGGGGCGCGACCCCCGGGTTGAAAACCACTGGTTTAAAGCTTCGATTTGAAAATTAGGGTTTGTTGTCGATGAATTCACAGATTGTGTAATATCTGTGTCTAATGGTATCCTCAACAGGATATTTGGAACATGGCTGAAGTTCAGCTCCGCTGTAACTAACTTAAAACGCTTTGTTTGTTGTTTTGTTTAGCGGTTGATGATGACGATGCGGGCAGAACCTCGAACTTGCGCTTTAAATTGCTTTCACGGAACACTAACGTCTTGGTTTAGATCGTGCGTGTTTACTGCCTTTCAGTTTTGTGTAACTGGTGAATAAAACTCAGTGAAGTTTTAAAGGAGATCTAACGTGAAAATATAGCTCCGAATATTGACTTGAAACCTGTTGTGTTAGAATAATAAGAGATAAGTAAGCAGATGTTTTATTAGCAAAGCTGCCAAGCGCTTCTTCCATTAAATGATAGCCATTCAAGAAATATGAGACAAATGTGATACTTCAACCAATCCAATTGGAGTGCAATTAAACCCCTAAAATTAATTTCAAACACCTTATATAGTCATTTTCTGTCATAAATTGGCATGTTCAAAAATCCATTATGAAAATGTGGTGAAAAGTGAGGTAAAAAAGTATTTAGAGATGATTTTAAACCACTTATCTGAAAAACGTCAGTACGTTCTGCAGTTACTATTCATTTGCTAACTAATGATGCGTCTAAGTCAGTGGTTCTTAACCTTTTTTACATATCTTACCCTTTTATCAAACAAGATCACCAGATTTACCCCCAATGCGCTCAATGTTGCTTATTTCTTAAAAATACGAAATCAAAAAGTCCTACAGTTAGAATAATTTATAAAAATTACATTTGCTACAATTTATGGTTCAGTAAATTTACCCCCGTGGAAGATCAAATTTACCCCCAGGTTAAGAACCACTGGTCTAAGTCTTTCGGTGGCATGCGTGTTTGAGGAGGCACTTCCCTTCTTGGCATTTGAAACTAGTTGGAAGGATTAGCATAATTTATGAATTGGCATAATGAAGGATTAGCATAAAGTTTCATTTTGTAAATCAGAACACGCAGAATATGTTATGCCTGACTTTTTTTAACCGCACAAAATCTTATGCACTTGTTTGTTTTTTTTATGACCGAACGCATTTTAATAGCGAATTATATAAAATAACGTTTTGAACCCTTTGAATCCCTTCGAAATACGTGGAAGCAAATAACTTTTCGAGTACAGCTTTATTCATCCATGCCCTTTGTGTCAACGTTTCTAGAACCAACGCAGTGAGAAAATCGTTGAATTTATTCTTCATAGTGCTTAGCTTTAGGTTCACAGCATCATTACTTCATTCTTCGTAGCTATCGGTGACTGCTGGTAACGTAAAAGCAAATATCGTGACAGACGAGCTCTAACCGATGTATGGCCGCCTTTCATTTGCGCAGTATCGTCGAAATGTCATGTTGGCCACCTTTATATTGAGGGAATCTAAATAGAGAACAATATTTTAACTGCATTAAATAGCGAGAGATACTTTTTATATGCAGGTTCCATAAAATGGGACTGTGTTGCTGCAACATACGCTGCCTGGCTGCTTTTTTAAAAAAAGATAAACTGCTTCGTGGGTAAACGCTTTTGATTTCATTCTGCCAAACGCCGGACGGAATGCATGCTGCTTGAGCAAACAGCCCGGAATTTTAAATCTACAACGTTTAGGGCAAAGAAGAAGCACTCGTACTAACGCCGACCGAGGTCCGGGTTGTTTGATTCGCAAACACTCGACGATTGCACGACGTCCGACGTAAGCCGCTCGTGCTGTCAGGTGGCTGCCACACTGCGCCTACTGGTCATGTGGCGAAAGAAACAAGTAGTGGTGAAAAAAAACAGGCAGATTATACTTGGCAACATCAACCGGTGCTGATATTCCGGCGCTTCTTTACTTCTATCTAGTTACTGCGGTGCAAATACCGGCGCCAGCTGCCTGTTTCGTGCCTTGCGCAATCAGTTGATTAATGTTTCCTTGGCGGTGAGCGGAAGAAAGCTTCCGACTGAGTGAAGCGACTGACGCTTATCATCTGAGGGTTTTGTCAAGTCGGTATCAGTGAAGCGGAAAGGAAATTCTGATTGGTTAAAAGTCGATGCTGATGTATGACGCAAGAGAACTGAACGTTTTGTCGTGAAAACCACCTGTACGATCCGAGTCAGAGTAATAACAAACCGATGGAAGCTTTGCTGGTACTGAGAAATCGAATGTCAAATCAACACTGTTAGCAAAGCGGCATACGCAAATGTGACGTCAGCATAGAACATTGCAGCGTCGGTGTTTAGCGCTTTCCAAAAATCAAGCAAACTTTCAGTCGCATGGGATGTTTGATCTTGAACCAAGATGGATGATATTGCGTTTACGGTTAGTAGCGCTGGGTTAGTGCTTTTTCCTATTACTTAGGTGGATACGTCTTGAGGAGAAAGTTCCGACAGTTTTACCTGTTTCCTAACATTGAATATTGACGAGGCACTCACGGTACTGGATATATCGTTCTTTTCAAATTTCGATTTTCAACACGGCATCGCTTGCTTAGACTCTACCGTTGGCAAGAAATGGTGCTAAGTCGACAAAACCGGTAAAAAACTCTGATCTGCCATGAATTTTATCTATTATGAATCATAATAGCGCATCGACTGGAACTACAAAAATCTCTTCCAGGTCGCAAACTTGTCGTATATGAAAAAGTCTACTCGATTTGCAACTTACTTNAGATTCAGGCAAAGGCGACTACTCCAAGCAGGATAACCATTCAGGCAAAACAAAACAAATAGAGTAGCAACATGTTGTTTGCAAGAATCTGTTTGTCCAACCACATAAAGAAATATGAATTGTTCTCAAAAGGCTTGGGAAGCAGTTGGCTTACAACAAAGCAATGACATAACTTGGGCGTGGCAGATGACCTCGACGCGACAACTTTTGCTGCTGGTGGTAGATTATGATCAATTCTGGCTTAGCGTCGAAATAAACTGATTTAAACGAGCGACGATCGCCGCATAACTGAACAACGTTCGCCGGTATCAACAGATCTAAGCATTGCGCACGCTTCGCATTGTTGTGGGTCATGTAAGAGATAAGATCGTGTTTTTTGATAACTGCATGCGGTATAAGCATACACTTAGCCGCTTGCATCGAACACCAGGTTTATTTCTCCCACTGAAACTTTCCAAGTGGTGGTGAATTATTTGCGTGCAAAGTCAAACTTTGCATTTTTGTTCTGACATCTATTCTTTTTTACTCTTCTTCTGTTAGTATTTAAATGAAAACACATGCACGGTTCAAGTTTTACTTTCCAATATAATTATATTTAGGGTATGGCTTGAAAAAACAAGTCTATGTGTCTTGTTAGCTTTTTCGTCCTAAAATCAACACAGGTATTTGGCGTCGGTGAGTTGCTCGAAATACTGGCAAAGTATCTTTAAAATGCAAACTCTATGTCCGACCTTAATGCTACAGCGCATAGCAGGTGCTTGATTTCACGTTGTGTTGTTGTGCGTGTCGAGCTGAAAAGCAAGGTGCCCTTTGAAGAAAATTTGTAGCGAAGGGTTTTCAATCTCAGTAAGCCATGCCGATTTTTTGTGGTATGAATTATAAAACGTCCATGTTTTCAGAACGACCTTTCACTTCTCAGATTTAGGTCGTAGTTCAAGCGGTAGCTGCGCTTTTTCCGTTCTTTCAATGCATCTACTAACTGACCGTTCAGGCCTTCGTTTGACAATGAACCGGAAATCCGCTGGTAAAGGCAGCAATGAGAAATAACATTTACGCGTGCAGCTGCGGGTGCACGCGCTTTGGCGAGGAGTTGTTGGTCTCGTGCGTGCCTGAAGCGTTAATGAGGCGTTTTGAGGGACCGAAACGGTTTCCGAAAATTTTCCAACGGTCTCTCAAAATGCAGCAGAAACTCGATTTATTACCATCATCAAAATACACAAACTAAAACCTTGCTTTACGAACATCTCGGTGTCGCAATAAATGAATTGCAGTCTCTCAAAATATCCTTGCGGTCAGCAAGGTTAAACCTTAAAAAACACTGCGTGCCTGCGCCCAAACGAGATCCCAAGAACGAGTTCAAAGAAAATCCCTTAGAGAAGAAGCGACTATAGAGATGAACTTCAGCACTCATTCGTCATTCGTTGCTATTCATTAGTTATTTTGCTTTTTGCCTAAAACCATGTGGCAAATAATGTTTAAAAGTTTTACTGTATAATTGTTTTTTGTTTGTTTCACTCATCGGTGTTTCAATTTTCGGGACGTTTTCCATGAAAACTAATTTGTAATTTTTTGCGCTTGTTTCAGGTTAACTTAGTTTCTTGATATCTGACCAAGAAGCGAATAACAAAGCACACTAGTTTTTGAGGTCTGACCTTGCAAACCGCAAAGACATTTTGAGAGACCACAACCATCTTATCTGAATACCGAGATGGTCGACAAGCAAGATTTTCATGTACAGGGTGTCCATAAAGTCCTGCACACATTAAAAATTTTTATATCGCAAAAACCACATAAGGTAGAAACTTTACATTTTCGACAG
>JGI24158J21664_10001415_pt1 | contig 27016 bp, 20 predicted proteins | sample Ectturendosymbi3_FD_21664 | JGI IMG/M metagenome (IMG submission 21664) | reverse complement strand
AACAGTAAAAGTATTGCAACTGAGGCGGGGCCCCTAGACATGGCTGGGGCCCCCCCGGCCGGGGGGTGCGGGGGGCGGTTCCCACGGCCCTGATTCGGAACAAACCAAACTTCACTGATGTCACCTGTTTTTTGAACTTTTCACGAAATACGAAATTAACGTCACTTCAATATAGGCTTGAGATGTGAGAGAATTTGAAATGTTCTACACGTGATAGAAACAATATCAAATCTAACAAACGATTTCGCAACTGCGATGCCGCCCTAACTATACCTGACGTACAAAAAGTGCAATTAAAGCAGGAACGACAACATGCACAATTAAATACTTGCTGATAGGAACGATAAAGGAACAGCATTTCGTCAAAAGCTATTGTATACACACGAAAGGACAAATCCAAGAAACTGACAGCAGCAATGGTTCAGCAACGGCAACCAGGTCTGAGGCATACTATGAGAAAAGAAACCTTGTGCTGTATGCAAATGGTCTAAACCAGCTATGTCCAACCCGCGGCCCGCATGCGGCCCAGTCGAAGGTTTTGTGCAGCCCAGTTTAGTTTAAGTATCCTACGCAACTGATAACCTGCCTTGTTTTGATAATCTTGAAATTGACATTTTTGTTGCAGGTGGTCCTCAGTGCCACTGTATCACGGCTGTTACCATTGCAGTTAGGATTCGAACGCTTTCAGGACATTAGCTTAAGATAAATTAATTTGCTAAGATCAAAGTAAGCCATTTCAGTGTGCGGCCCTCATTAATATTATTCAATGTGCGGCCCTGGTTAAGATAGTGACATAATTTTTGGCTCAGTAAGCCATTTGGGATGGACATAGCTGGGCTAAACGAATGGCAATAATTTCAAAATTATAAATAACATCGTTTGATTGTTTTTTTTACTCTAAGAAACAATTTATGAAACAAACCTTAACCACCAGAAAGATTCAAGTGTCACCTTTGCTGCGGATTCGTATTTGGTTTTTGGGGAGTAACCGCAAAAGTGAGACCCAGATGCATACAGCTTATAGTCAAGGTAGAGGCGCACTTAGTTACAACGGACAAGTGTTAAAAGCACACTTTTAACATGTGTTAAAAGTACTGAAACAAGCCCATGCATTTTAACACAAGCACCTGACGCATGCTTACTACACAGTGTTCGATTCAGTCATAACACTAGACTCGTAACAACTGCGCAAGACAGAGCTGTCTGTGCCAGTAAGTCGACAGCAAAAAGCTGATTTTTCAGCTGCCGATCGTAGACAGGCAGTGCGGTAATAGATCTCACTGATCGACCGATATACTTGACCAAGCTCTAGGTCCAAGACTAGGTTAGTTGTTTAATGCCGAAAAGAAAACGATCCGGGAATCACTTTCAACGCAACGAGGACATTTCATAATCATCGTCACCCAACTTGCGGTAGACTGGACCCTGCTCTTTGAAGTTATTCAGCAGAATCACTCCAGCGACGACGGTCAGGAAGCCGCACGCCAGGCCAATGCAGTTTTCCACCGACATGTACGCGAATTCTTGAAACAAGAGTATAGAGCCGATCACCAGCAGCAAGTTCGTGCACACGTACTTGACCGGCGTGATCGCGCTTGCGTTGAACAGCGCCAAGGATTTATTCAGGAAGACTATCTGCACTGGTATGCCGATCGCGTTGCCGGCGATCAAGACCCAAAACAACGGATGCAGGTAGGCAGCGGGGGAAGGCCCGTCACCGAACAGATCCGTAATGGCTATGCCGAGCCCCTTTCCGCAGAGAACGGTAAGCGCGCCAACTGTATTACAGATCGTGATGTAGACCAGCAAGTCGCGCGACCCTCGACGAGGTGCCAGGTAGATGATCAGGTACAAGGTGATGAGAATAAGTATGAGACAGTATGCCACGAAACCTGAAACAAGATGCAATACCGACATTGTGCAGTGCGAGACACCAACCGTTGGCTCTAAGTTTAGGTTTTGTCAATTTATCTTGTCAAGCCTCGCGTTTGAAGTTGCTGTTTGCGAAAAACCTAATATTTTGATTTTAGAAGGGAGTCAAACCAACGAATAGCCTTGTTCCACAGAGGGTGTAAGGCTATAATACACCGGCTGCAGTCAGGCATGCGCACATGCTCGAATCGCACGTACACGCAAGAACAAAGCGTTCTTTTTGAGCTGAGTGCTCACCTACGTTGGCAGTCAAAATGAAATTGTTACTGCTGATGGCAGTGGTTGACGTAAAAGATTACGTGACGTAGGTCAAGGGAACAGCGTGCAGTGCCACGGAGCGAGCCGACGTTGCTGTTTCAGTGCAAAAAATCTTGGGGATAGCTGATCTGTTGCATTTGCGAAGGGCACAAACAATCAATAAAACGGCAGCGTTTTAATTGTATCTCTCACGTCTATCGTTGTTGTCAATTTTTTTATTATATTTAAATAAATAAAAGCACTACATCAAAAAGTAAATTTAACTCTGAGTGGACAAACAACGCCAAGAAAGTTATCTTACCCCAGTCGGTGAAACGAAGAATGAGCTCGTTGAAAGTAGAAACTTTCTCGCGTCGAGGAGCATGGATGACAATGACTGTTGATCCAACCAGACTCAGCAACACGCCCAGTTTGCTAATGTTGTTCAATTTTTCGTTTAAAAAGATCGAAGAAAGGACAGCACTGCAACAAGAAGGCCGCCGAAAATTAAAGCATTTTTTACCCGACGCATATGCAAATGGTGGAAGCTAAGAAAATAAAGCTAAAAATCCACGACTCCGATGCTACAGCAAATACCGACCAGAATAAAAAAAATGTAGCATGCGTGCGGCACCAGACCCGGGCATGCCGGAACACAGGCGTTGCTCCCCTGCCCTTTTAGACTTCTAGTTCTATGACGCAATCAAAACTATATATGGTTCCACGCGACGCGCTGGGCAAGCAGCTCGTTTCAAAGATGGAGACACGCTCATCAATGATGAGTAGGGAATATGCTCCAGATGGGTGGAACACCTGGAATCTGACATCGGCTTTATTGACGCTCTCCCACAGCTACCTGCTATCCCGGCTCTGCACTTGACGTCATCCCCTGCTTCCAGTACGTCACTGATGCTGTAAACAGCCTGAAAAACAACAGGGCTCCTGACCCCAACCTGATTCCACTAGAAATCCTTAAGTTCCATGACTATCAAATGTGGTGCCATCTCCACTCTTTCATTACAAAGCATGGACCTCTGGCCTCCTCTCTCAACAATGGGAAGATGCGAATACTGTGCTCATCTGCAAAAGGAAAGGTAAAAGAGCGGCATTCCCCAAAAGCCGTGGCATTTCTCTCTTGTTTGTAAGCAGGAAAAGTCCTTGCCTATGCTGAACTGCTTATTTGGGCACGTTGCCGCCATCATCCGAAACTCAATCCACCCTGTGCAGGGGGCGAAGCACTACCGTTATGATATTTGCTGTCTGGTTGCTGCAGGAGAAACGCAGCGAAGAGCACCGCGTGGTCTGTCTTGCGTTTTTGGATACTGCGAAAGCGTTTTCGACACCGTAAACTGCTCTTTGCTATGGAAAGTGCTGAGTTCTTAACTGAACCCATGCCCCCGATTTTATTTTCGTATCAGTGCTACCACACTGCGAAGGTTTTATACATGCAACAACGTTTTGTGGACAATGCTGTGAAAATGCTTTATGTTGGTGTTTGACAACGTGCAAAAGTTTGAGAATCAAGGTTGAGGGTATGCTGTGATGCAATAAGCGTGTATAAAAGCTAGTGGAACGGCAAGGAAGAAATGCAATTGCAAGCACTGAGCAAAACAAAAAATGGAAGCGTTCTTTCATTGAAATGTAAACGAGATGTCCTTTCCCCAGAAACACTTTCTATGCCCGCTTGTAAGTGTTGCCTCTACTGTTCGGATCGTCATAAAAATCACTCTCAAAACAATATTAGTGATGCTGTAATTTACTTCGATTGCTTTGGCCTTTATCTTTCTTAAAATGAAACGGAAGGCAGAACATCAAATAACGCCGCTACACTGATGTTTCACGGCGGATGATTCATCATTCAGCTGTATGTTGCTTGTTGGAGGAAATTAGGAGGTGCAACTTGACGAATGTTCCAGAAACAAGTAAAACCGAAAATAATACAAGGCATCGAATCATTTTATACATACGTTACTTTCACATTGCATGCTGAAGGTGATAGGCAAAAAGGCGAGGGAAACCACAGTAAAAATCTCTTAAACAATAACGATTGCGAATTTGAAACGCAACGAATTTGTAATTTAAAACCACCTTTACGGTACGAACACTTCACTCTTGACCCTTCAACCCAACTGTTATTCAAACCTTACTGAAACCGAAGTTCTAGCAACATTAAGCCACGTATGACGTAAAACATTTCAGTCGCGCCACCAAAACTTTGCCTTGTTTCAGTAAAATACCGAGCGACGCGGAATAGTATACTGTGTGTTCATCGATTTTGAACTGCATCTTCGATGTTCTCTCAGCAAAAAATTGGTTTAACTTCCAAACTACTTTCTCATCGCACGCTTATGTCTTTTCATAGCGTTTCAAAAAGCTTTCAATGCCTATGTGTGGCGGCATGGCTGAGCTACGTGCAATGAGCATATTTATGCTCTCGCATTAAGGTCTACAAAGAAAGCTTTTTGCTTTAAGCGTTTTCAAAAATGATGATGTTTATCATACAAATAAAGTCTGAAGAACGCCACTATCGAGTTCCGATGTTGACTGATGTGGTAGTGATAGCGTTGCAGAAAACAGATTGCAAATTAACATATGGGTATGAAGCTGACCTTACGCAAGACATAGGTACGTGCAGATTGCATAATTGTTTATCAAAAAACAGCCAGAAGTTTTTCACCTGTCTTGAACTTATTTATCTTTTGGACATAAAATATACATTGTCAATGTAACTGAAATGTTTTGACGGAAAATATCCATTTACAAAATTTAAAACCATTGGAATGTTAACCCAGTATGAAGAAAGACTGGTTTGACAGTTATGCACCAATCATCAATTGTGACGTCATAAAACTAATTGTGTCGCAACATATACGAAGCAACTACCTTACCAATTAACTGACACTGATAGTAACGCATGCACAATAAATATTTGGGGCTGAATGCTTGGGTGCTTCAGTGAGTTGTTGTTGCAAAAGAGCTGCTGTGCTGATTTAGGAATACTGCTTGTAACTGAATTGTGGATCAGTTAACGAAGTTTGAAATGGCGAGTTTCACAGAGAAAAATAATAACAGCCTTTGCGAAACTAGCCGTATCCTTAATACTACCTCTTTGTCAATTTCAATAGAGAAGCCTCCATAAATTTGGCATGGAAAAAACAGAAAAGGTTCTATAAATAAAAAAATAGTTGAAGGCAAAGTAGTACGACCTATTTATCTAAAAAGGACTTGTTTTTGATTGCAATATCCTTTATATTTAGTATTTGTATGGTTTTGCAGCTTGTCAAGCAAAATTGACAAGGCATCACTATAACAGTGGGTCAGAAAATCGTATGCGCTGTTTTATGTAGTGTATAAGCATAAGGTTGTAGTGTATGAAAAGCGTCCGGTCAGGTTTTGTATAGATAAAAACATTTTTTACGTACAACGACCATCAGGGCATCCGCCTAGAATTCTCTTACCTTTGGTAGTATCGCTAACAATAAGCAAAACGGTGGTTCTTGAGTCGATTGTAATCAACGGCTCATATACCAGCTGACGTGGACCAAAAGAGCGTCAGCTGCAGGGGATGCGAAGAACGGTAAGTAAATTCCCTTTGTTCGTTTGTAAAAAATATTATAATGACAAAGTAAAGACACATTCTCACGACGGCGAAGTCCAGCAATCCAAGTGAAATAGTGCACAGCAAGATTGTTCTTTGACATAAATCTGCAGGTCACGATGGCACTGGGTCCGCACGACAGGTGGCGACAAAAAAGTTAGCAAGGTTTTCCAATGACCAATAATGTGTGACTTTTCGCAACGTTAGAACAATTGACTTCAAATTAAGAAACCAAGGTACAGTAACGACTAACGAGTAGCACGAATATCAAGCAAGTAAAACCTTCCACAGTAACTTGCAAAGCTTGCTTGAATATCAGCTGAGAAGACAGCTTGGCTTATCATCAATGAAATGCGGTGCGGGTTCCCTGCGTTGCGCAGTTACGTTTTCCTTCCCATCATTTAAAAAACAATGGTTTGCTAGCCTGGTCACAAAATACATGAAAACACAAAGAAACATGACAGTGCAGAATTGCCACGCATGGGAAGTAAATCAAGCTGTAGGCACGACCAAGCTGGACTTGTTGAAATAGGACGTCTCACTGGCTGATGTAAGTTCCCAGCACCACCCCAAGGAGTTACGTAGATTGTAGTTAGAAGCGAAAAGGTTGTTTTGTTGTTATGCGTTTCGATGAAATGGTGCATCGGATGGCCCTGACGATGCTCGCTCTACAAGACTGAAAAGTAACATGTGACAGCGACAGCCGTTGCCCAGAGCTCGCTCTGCGCTGAACAGCCGACACGAATTATTGATCAACAAGGGTCTAGTAAACGCTTTGCAGCGGCTCTACAGCCCACGATACGGTAACCGTCAGTGAAAGTCACATTTCGCAACTATTAACTAAATCGATCATCATCGATTTGAATCGACGTAGACACTGAAAAGAATATATGCCTAGAAAGAAAACAACCTATTACGAGGTACAGCGATCGTTCACCGCATTCAGCATTCTTGCAAATATCCAGCGCTGCCTTCAAAAGTGATTTTGATCTGGTTATCAGCGCAGGCTAAGTTTTGTGCAGCGTGGTCAATACAGACTGCCGCAAACGTCGGATGGTAACAATAATCCCTTATCAGAAGATCTTGTATGTGAAGTTGCGCTTGGGTTGTGTTTATAGCGTATTTTGCATAAATTACTTCCTTTGTAAACGTACAGCTTTGAAGAAGTAGCGATAGAAGAGTAAGCAGAAAAATGGAAACAATTTTATCGGAAACGGAAATGGACCGTGACGATGAGGCCAGCACAAACACCAAAGGAATGTCGAAAGAGCAAGCTGAATCAAAACCAACGACGGGCCTACCACGTTTGAGCCTGCTAGGACTTCCAGAAGGTCAAATACGAAAGACGTTAACACTGGATGAGTAAGTTCCCCAGCTGGTTAGCCCTTTATTTCTCCTTTTTGTTGAAGGCGTTTTTCGCTCAGTAACCAAACAATGAATGAGATTTACAATGCGAAAGTGAGGTTGCTAAGTATCCTTAGAAACATGATTAAAATCAAGAGACTGATGAAAACAAGAAAATACAGCCAGTGTATCATTCATAGATCTGGTTATTATTTGGTGGAGAACAGTTGCTTGTAACTGGACACAAGGCAACTATAGCGTATATCTCTGGTTGCACATATTCAAATATTCATAGACGACAAAAAGATCTCAAATACTACTGATAAAAAATTAAAGCTTGGTAGGCAAAAAAACAAAACAATTCTTAATAAAGACTCGTGAACATGTGCATGACCATATACTGACAACACACGCGTGATTAGAAAGAACGCAAGTATCAACTCGGTATTGTTGGAACACGTCCTGCCGTCGGTGTGATGACATTAGAATGTGTGCAACTGACGCCGAGTTCCCTAATCTTTCTTACTGATCGTCTAAGGATCATCACAACAAAGTTTCGTTTACTGTCAGAGCTTCATCCTCAGGAGGCCTTAGCTGACGATGCGTCCGTAGATAGTCGTAATCATTTCTGCCAACAGGAGACATCTTTCAAAATTTTGAGTTACATTGACAACATTGACATAAATACGTAGTGTTATGTGTGTAAGATGTGCTGTGTCTTCAATTTCGGTAAAAGTTGTCTTCAACTTATTTGAAATACGGTAAGTCGTATTTTCCCTATTGGACGCAAGTGAACAGATCCTTTTTGTACTGATATTCGTGCTATTTCATTGTCACTCACAAGAAACCAACGATGCAAAAAACATAATACAAGAGCCACTTTGCAGAAAATTTTCGGAAGATTCGCTTGACGATGGAAAGCTAAGGAAAAGTAAGAGGCGAAAAAATGCAAGGAAAATGAAATCTTTCAATGAGGAAGAATTAAGAACATCGCAGGCAAAGAAACGAAAGGTTTGTTTAAGACTGTGGTTCTTAGCGGGGCCCCAGTGAATAATCTGGGTGTCCCCAGAAGGAATGCCAAGGTGTTACCTTTAGCCCCCAGATGCACAAACAACAACGATCACCACTTTGAATAATGACACAAGCTTTTCTAATAGATACCGACACCGTCTTTGCATTCTTTTCCGACTGCAGCAGTGACATTTGCTAACACCATGTGTAGTTACTACGAACTGATTCTAACATCACGACTTGAGATGTCAGACGAACGCAATACTTTTACATCATTCTAGTTCTGAGCAAATTACTTGTTTTAGTCTGATGCTATAGGCCTCATTTGTAGTGTTTTACTAGATATTATGATGTAATATAGCACGAAAAAGTATCGCAATGCAATAAAAAGACTTCTTCGCTTCCAGGTTTAAAAAATGTTTAGGAGTCCAATGAAGAAAAAGCTATGTAGTTAGTATTGGTCAACAAGAATTCAGTTGTGTAAGCTTAGACAACGGCAATGAATTAGTTGAAAACTGAAGGTGATAGATCAGATAATTCTGTTGAAAAAGATGCAACTAACGCCTCTGGAGAAGCATATGATGATCCAACTAGTTGTTTCTGCATTTGAAGCTCAAATATTAAACCAATCATCTAACAAATGCGAGATACTGTATTCAAGTATTTAAGTTATAGTTGCAGCACTTTCTCTCCCAGCTGTCACCCACAAACCCACTGTGTGCAAGAAAGAAACAGAGAACTTTATGTGCCGGCGGGTAACCAGAGTTTCTGATTTTCTCCCAGGAGCTTCCTGGTACCTGATAGCAAGTTGCTGTCATCCTGGTTAGAATTTTATAACCTGAGCAACAGCGGAGAGAATACAAGACAATCACTATAACTGTTTCCTTGTAGTATTTGCTATATCATTTCTACATTTTACATGCGACTACCACGGAGGTGAATTTGTATGATTTAGCTACTTTTGCAGTATAATTATTTGACTTCAAATAGTCTTTATTTTTTCTTCCTCAGGTATTATTCATTTTTAATAAATAATGGCTGCGGAAGGTAAAACTCAAATACGCTTCTGGGACGATTCTTACATTCAGTATTATTTCACAAAGGTTTATTAGTTGTGGTAAACTTGACAGTGCAATGATTCCTTGAAACCTTCTAAGTTAAAGAGGCACAAGGAACTGAAGCATGAAGAGAACATGGAATCAGTTGAAACGTCAAAGCGAAAACAGCTCGTTATGATATCAGGGGAAGAACGCTCCCTGCGTTAGCCTGCTGCCCAACTTCTCGAACACTCCTGAGCGCATCCCATGAAGTTTATTTGACCATTTAGCAAAAGCGCTTCATACTGCTGGTGAGAAACTCATAAAGCCAAGCTCGGTTAAAATGGCACAGATATTACTTGGCCCAAACGAGACCAAAAGAATAGGCTCAGTTCCAGGCCCGTAACCAGCTTGGGACACTAGGTGGGGGTGAAGAGTCTCTGAGTGGGGCCCAAATTTTTTAAACTATGTCCAACATATTTTTCCTGGGGGGCGAAAAATTTTACAGGGGGACTTCGCCTCCCCTAGTTACGGGCCTGCTCAGTTCCCTTGTCGGATGACATTGCAAATAACAAGTTTCCAGAGATAGAAAACGACATTTTTAGTCAGCTTATTGCTCAAATGCAAGAAAGCCCATGTGGAATAAGTCTTCAATTTGATGAAACAACGGATATTAAGTCAATGAGCCGATTTGTGGCATACGTGTGATTGTCGAAAGGAACGCGACTGTTGACGAGTTTTTATTTTGCACGTGATGAAGGAGAGAAATTCAGCTAAAGACTTCTCTGATCTTGTCAAGGCATTTCTTCATGAAAATACAGTACCGTGGGATAAAATTGGATCGGTTTTCACAGTCGGCGCACCCGCTATGATAGGGCGCGGATCTGGTTTTGTAGACCTAATGGGGTAAGTTGCTCCGCATATACTATCAAATCGCTGTGTTATTCACTAATACGCCTTGGTTTGCAAGATACTCTCCCTTGAATCGAAGAGTTCTTAGTTCTGCAGTCGAGACGGTGAATTTCATTCGTGACAGGGTCGTGACGGGGTGAATTCCCTATTATTCAAAGCATTTTGCGACCACCTTGGATAGAAGCACCGGTACCTTCTCCACACGGAAGTGCGATGGTTATCCCTGGGAAAAGTGCTATGCCGCGTGGCAGACCTTGCCATTGAAGTTGCGTTGTTCCTTCGTGAGCACGGGTCAATGGAACTAGATACATTACTGGATGACGACTGATTCCAATTGCAGGCCTTTAATTTGGCAGAGATCTTCGGCTATTGTTTGAATTCAATCCTTCTCCGCAGGGCAAAACACAAATTTCAGATCGCGGCTGTAGAGGTCCCTGCCTTCAAATTGACTGACTTGTTTGATTGATGATCACATGAGCAAACTCGAGAAGAAAATGGAAGATTGCTTTACAACATCTGAACCTTCTCTAGCATGTATTTAGGAGCCTTTTATTGCTGAGATGAACTACAATAAACAGCTCAACCTTCAAGATAGGGAATTGTAGTTCTCAAGCTGCAAGGACCAAGTTCAGCTCCTTCTCACTGATGGAATTTTGGTGCGGTGTGGTGCAAGATTATCCTGAACCGGCTAAGAGACGTATAAATTCCATTTACAATGACATATTTCTGTGAAGCTGCCATGTGTGCTCTAGTTAATATCAAAACTATGCACCGTAATCGCCATAAGAGTTGCAAATGACATGAGCATTGTTCGCAGTATTAACCATCAATACTGATGAGCTTGTTTCGAAGAGACTAGAACAGAGGTCACACTGACTAATAATCTGTGTTGTGTTTTTCCCAGTAAATTTTTGTGGTGTTACCAGTGACAACAGGTATAAGCTAAGCAACGAATTCAGGAAAGAACGCTACCGCTACTATAATCGAGCTATTTTCGCAGGAACATAAGGGTCCTGCAAAGAAGGCTGACGACGAGATGAACTATGAGCACTTGCAAGAACTGGAAAAAAGATTCCACGAAGGTAAGTTACAAACTCTGGTCGACTGCTCTTAAAAACGATCTCGTATCTCAGTGTAAGGAGCATGTGAATAAGATAGCGCTATATCACTGATATCACATAAACAGTATCAGTGTAGATCTACTTCTAAGCATTGATTTCGAGATTAAAGAATTCGTTTTCTTACTTGATGGTTGTAGTTCTGAAAAAATACGCACACGAATTTAAAACCGTCTGACAAAAACAACTTTCGTCGAACTCTACATTAGGCTGTCGAAAACAGTAGAGTAGACGAATTTAATGTTCCGTAAGCATGGCTTGATTTGCAACAAGATGCCAGAGGCTTCCTTCCTCCAATACAGTGCCGTGTAAAGCACGCACTAAACTTAGCTTTGTTGCAACACGCCGAATCCAACCAATACTCCGGATTAACGCATTCGTAATTTCCAGTAACGCCACCTATGTTTGTTTCAAGCACTGCCGGGTAAAAAAGGCCTCAACATGGAACAGTTTCGCAACGCAATTAAAAAGACGATTGGCGATGACGTCGACGAGGAAGATTTGAACATGATTTTCATGAAGGTGAAAAGCGTGTTGTGTTTGGCTAGTTACACTGTTGTTCACGACAAGTCAAGCAGTAAGCGAAATATTCAACGTACAGAAAGTCCATTAACAGCGATCTAACATGCCTCAGGTATCTAACTTAAACACATCAAGACCTTCGACTACATGTATCTTTCAGGGATCTTCAACAGTTGTGCATGTGAACTGAAATGCCACTAAAAGAGCAGTGCATAAGCGTGCATAATGGAAAAACTGCCACTCAACAACAGTAGCATCAAAACATATGCAAATTTTACGAACGAACGCAGGTGGACGCCAACTGTGACGGAACAGTGGACTGGGATGAGTATCTGACCTTCATGCTGCTGGAGTACCAAGAAAAAAAGCACATGCTCCAAACCGATCAAGATGACCCATATCCATACCCTATGAGGCGCAAACAGTGCAATCATCTGGAGTCCATATGCAGCGTGAGGATGCTTAAGGCAAGATAACATGACGTTAGCGTTCAATCTGGATGTTATTAAAATTTAGTGTTTTTCGTTCCGCAATGTAGTTTCGAACTTGAGTGCTGTTCATAGCGTAAAGCTTATAATCGGAACCATTCAACCGATAAAACCTGCCGGGGAATTGGAAATGCGCAAATGAATGACAGTTACAAATTACCTGGGATTTCTCTCGAAATAAGTTAAACAGCAACCAATAGGGAATGGGGAACCGAAAGAGCTTGTGTTGAGTACAAGGCATGCACTTGATTTTTCCCGTGGATGGGAAACACGGTGAAGCGAAGTTATCAGGTCAAGATTTCAACGAAGCTTGTGTAAGCTCCGCATATCGCAGTCGACAGTGTTACGAAACATGTTCAAGAAGTAAGAAATCGCATCTGATTTTTATCTTAAAACAACAGACCTTAAAACTGTACCTTCCCAATAACGTTTGCACAGTAAATCACGAGAAACGGAACTGACGAATGGACTTTTTATGAAATCTGACCATAGCTTCAACAGCGTTTTGATTTCCCACAGGTTACACCACACGCATATTAAACACGCAACATTGATCATAACAACAGTCTTACGGGGCTTCGCACACAGGGGGTGGATTTGCTTTCAAAATCTTTTAAAATGAGTTTCACTTAAACGACGCTTATGATCAAAAGAAAATTTGCGGCTTACTGATTCGCAATAGGAATACAGCGATGGGTGGCAATCAGCGTTTTCTTGTCTCGTGTGGCCTGGATAGCCACAGCACAAGGTAAAAACGCAATGGTCCCTATCTCGTTACCATTTGGCTACGTCGATATAGTGAGCGTATGTACCACCAGTAGGTAAGGGTGTTTGATATACAACAGCATGGAAAACGTTGAAGATACCAGTGTTGACACTGACGGTATCATCTTTCGCTGACTACTTAGTCTTCATACAGGGTTGATATTACATGATGCTTTTTCAACTTGTATGTGGCCTACTTGGAAACTGTCACATTACCCCTAACAGCTGGGCCGCCTGGTTGGAAATAGTGCCTTGTAAGCAACAAAAAAAACAAAACGAGGGTTATGATTAAACTCTAATCCACGCAGACCGTTCCTGTTAAATATTCCACCACCCGTCAAGGCGCAGACTCTAGTCAATTCGTTACCGTGTCAAGAGAAGGTGTGCTGAATATCTGGAACACGAACTGGGTACTGCAGAAATCGGCGCTGCTAGATGGAGCCAAAGGCAGCACAGCGTATTACACGAGAAACAGAACCGGGGGCAGAGGCTTGTCAGTCACCGACATGGTGTGCATGTCCAACTGCCATTCTCTCGCAGTTGCGTCGACCGAATACGAAATCTCGTTTTACACCATTACGTCCGACATGGTGCAAAAGCGTTTCCAAATCAGAGGTGAGTTCCTTCCTGTTTCCTGCCACCGTGCATGCCATTGCAGATGTTAGGTTGTTTAGATGATCTCGCTGACTTTCCCTGTATTTTGAAAGGCTTGTCTCACTGCGCCTTGACCATGGATTATAACTACGATGAAGAAAACCCCAAGCGATCGATTCTGCTATGGGGCGACACCAGCGGCAGCATTGTCATAATCAGATTTTATGAGAATCCGAGCACGTGTCTTTTTTCAACGCCTCGTTGCAACTTCAATCGAATATCGCTGGTGCGCCTGCTTTTTCGCCAAATTCCGGACATTAGAACAGTTATACTGCGGCAATTGCACGGCGACTGGGTGCAACAAGTCCGTTACTTCGTCAATAAAAAGGTGAATGTTTTGTTGGAAGCGGCAGAATAGAAGGAATCAAGTAATAACTGTCGGAAATAAAACAGTACACAAACCGATCCTAGTTAATGGATCTTCGAAAAAGGGAACGATCCGAATGGTGAAAGTAGGCTTAACATTATTTAAGGCGCAGTACTTTTAATACAGGAACGTTGCAGACGCTTCAAGGTGCAAAATTTTCGCGATGAAGTAATTGCATAATTTTCAGGGACAAGAATGTTTGATTTCTGGGTGCGAGAAAGAAGAGAATTCGCTGATCTTCGCAGACATCACGGAACGAGGAACAAGTCAAACAATCAAAAAGTATGTAACCGATTGTACGATCAACATATAAGAAAGAACCGGTAATGACTGAAAAAAATAAATATAACAGAACTACCAGTCTTCCTGCTTCGATTAAGTAGGTCGACTGTTACTTCAGTTGTAGCTGAACACCCAACACTTTTAGCAGCGCAAACATTAACGTAGAACCCGATTTAAAACAAGAAAACAAGGATATAAAGATTTAATGCTCATGCGGTTGCGCTAATCAAAATTATATGCTGGATAGTAAGAGGAAGCACTGCTAGTTAGATACAGAACAGCGTTTAACAAACTAAAAATTTCAATAAACATCTCTTTGCTCTACTGTTGACAATGGAAATGACACCAACGTTAAAGCCCAGTCAACACTGTCCTTCACCAGAGCAAATAACATGCGAGTTTCTGTCTCAACCTGCCTGACTGAAACAGTGGCGTCGTTAACGTTATACTCATATACTGTTCCCTGTTGACTGGTTTTGCAATCGTCCAGCCCGAAATATTTTGGCAGTGTTGAAATCGGAAACTTGCAGCAAATCTACAACTAGCTTTTCTACTACACGTATGGAACAATGTAATCTAACCTTAGCAATCGGAAGTTACATACATAAGTGACATGTTGAATTAATGCGATTAAGAATTAACGCAAAAAAGGAAAAGCATACAGATTCCTAACAACAAATGCATAATTACAGCAGCAAAAATCGTTTTAAAGTTTTTTACCATTCTACCACATTTTATTGTCAACAGAAAAATGGAGTATCGCATACGCAAAGGTGTGCTTTGCTTGTGCTATGACTCCGAATGGAATCTGGTCATAACAGGGAGTCGTGACTGCAACGTCCGCGTCTGGAACACGTACGTTGCCACGAGATCGGCCGCTGTTCTGAAAGGACACAACTCAGCTGTTTTGAAAGTAGCAGCTCGTAGTTGGGATCACATGGTGATCAGGTACGCCAACTTAAAGTCATGCCAAACTTAGTTGTTTAACTGTTTTAGTGTCAGTTTTATCTGCGGATTGTGTTCGGTGGTATTTCGTTTAAAACCCTGCACAGGAAACCTTATTTTACTATTCGAGTCGGGAAAAGTAGGGTATTATGCAACCCACAATTTGATCACGGCTGCCTGGAGCACGTGACCTCTGCTATTTCCGGTCCAACTATTTTTGAATTCCTGACGCCCTAAATCGTTTTAATCATTCCTAAATAGTTTTGAATTCCTAAATCGTTTAAATCAATTTCACAACAAAATCGTATATGTACAGCGAAACACACAGTTCATACAAATTTTATACACTGGACCCCCTACAACTGTTTTTAAGGCGGAATTTCTTTTGTCCGTAGAAAACGTCATGTGCGTTTGAGATTCGTTTTTTCTTCATATCAAGACAGGGTGTAGCCTCTTCTCAAAATCAATCATCCGATGCCGTAAAGCCAAATAAATCTTAGAGTGTTTACTGACTGTAAAAAATCACAAGAATGCTTATAAGTCTTCTTTTCAAGAAACCAAACACCATTGTTTGCAAGTAACATCCACGCTGTGAATAAAACCTTGCAACTTGTCTTACCTACAGGATGGCAGTCAGTGCATATATGCACAAGTGCGGCATGATCCTTGCACACAGGTTGGTGGCACATGCTGCAGAATTGTTTGGCCTTCCTGTCTCTGTTCCAAGGGCAAATCTTGCCCCTCTTTAGCTTTGGCAGTTGTACTGGTACCGGCGGTCTTGACATGACGGCAAGTTGAGCAAATGTCATTTTCGCAGCTTCTCTGATGCCCAATGGAAGTGTTGGCTGGGCAAGCCTTATCTCTGCGCATGGTCGTATCATTTCAAGTGCAAGTTCCTCCATGAACCTCCGACGCTTTTGTGGTTTCTTTCCCTGATTGACCATGTGGCTGTGGTACAGGATGGAAGCATTAATTCCAGCGGCATTAAACATCCCATAAAATATAGCCAATCGCCATCTTTTAGTATTCTGCTGCAGAAATTCAAGGAACAGATTTGGTCAAAAGCGTCTACCCCTCCTCTTGTGTGGTTATAATACATAATTATTTCCAGCTTTTCATGAATATCAGCTTGTCCATGCATTGATGAAAGGAGAGAAACAAGTTTATTTGATGACTTACTTGGGCAACATTGGGTCAACCGAGTGGTGTTGTCATCAAAAAGAAATGCACACTGCCTGGGTCGGAATCTGGTTTTGTCTGTATCTCTTCATGAATTTCCCCTTTATTTTTCCGAATTCGTATGTCAATCCTTTTTCCAGCAAGTCATTCACCAGTGGCACTGATGTGAACCAATTATCACCAGATATGTTTCTTTTGCTAACGAAACACGGCTTGCACAACTCCATAGTCACGTAATGACTTAGCGCAACAGCATCTGGTGGTTTTGTCTTCTTTCCCAAGTACGGCATTGCATGCAGCATGTAACTGCTTCTGGAATCGCAGACCGCCATCGTGATTTTCAAGCCATACTTTGCCGGTTTGTGTGGTATATACATCCGAAGACCACAGCGACCTCTGAGTACCAGCAGCTGCTCATCTATCGTGATATATTCTCCAAGGTAATAGCGCTGTTTGTAGTTGTCGGTGATAACGTCCCAAATTTTGCTCACAGCAGCGAATGTGTTCTCCTTTTTTCATTCATTCATAGTTTCAGGATCATCAAAGCGAATACAGCGTAAAAGGAAACAAAACCTTCTCTCAGTGAACGCTGTTCTATATGCAGGGATTCCTAGTGAGAGTTTGAACATTTCTTCCGTGGCTACATGATTGTCCTTATTGGCATCTGACAACAGCAACAACCCGATTAGAGCTAAAATTTCTTCTTCGCACGTGTCTTTAAAAGTTGCTTTGAAACGCTGCTTGGCAAGCTCGCGGAGAATTCTTGTGCAAGCATTTGTTTTTTCCACAATTTCCTTTGTTATGCTGTCGTCAAGCAGAAGATTCAAGTAATCCACATGAGTATCTCCAGAGAAAGAACTGGGGAAAATCGGCCCGGGCGTAAACGACGCCAGAATGACGCGATCTGGAGTTCTTCCGACAATGGAAGAGCTTTGAGGCTCAGTAAACCATCGATAACCATTTCTGCATCTATGACGTTGTCGATTGAAGGTCAAAATAGGAGGCAAATCGCTCGTCTGAGTGGAAGCAGCAGCTCGTGCAACTTGGGATGCACTATTTGATGACACAGAGGTGGACGGTTTGTGTGAAACATTATGAACATACGTTGATACAACAGCTGAAGCTGCAGATATATTGCGGCTTGGCGCTGTCGTTATTTTACGTTTTTGGGGGGTTGTGTGGACAGTTGGCGAAGAGTTTTTTTTCGGGTGATTATTTCGTCGTTGTCACGTTCTGTGGCGTCTTCACGTCGAATATTATCGCTTTCACCGTTGAACACGTCATCTTCATTTACATGATCCTCCATTCTCAGTATCACTAACAAGCGGTGTTATTAGGTGGGAATTAGAGCCATCATTTTGCAATTACGTGGCTAGAGGACAATCTTCATCGCTACTGTCAACTTCCTGCCATGAATCGTCACCGCGGTTATTCATATTTCCTAAAATTTATTATAATGACCTCGATTTCTAAAAACAAAGTGAAAAGAAAAACCGCATCAACGACACTCAATAGTCCTAAAAACTGCCAACTGAAGCAGGAAAAGTTCTCCACACTGTAGCAAAGAAAAATCGCTTTAAAAAAGACAGTATATTTTTTCACAAGTTTATGCATTCTGAAACTTCCTAAAAATTTTCAATCTTGCAGGCTTGCTTGAAAAGAACAATCAGTTACGGTCCCTCTGGCTTCAGGCCTCTGCACTGTCTTGTTTTAACAAACAGTAGCACACTCGCTTCCAGGCGCAGAGATATTTTGACAGCACCTGCTCGCACTTGCCGACTCAAGCGATAGGAATTCCGCAGAAATACAACAGACACTCTAAATGCCTCATTCCCAATAAAGTAATACCGGATGCAGCTGCAGGTTTTACGCAGCCGTGGCAGATCAACACATGAGGCAATTTCGGAGGGTATGGTGTCACAAATTTTAAAACAAGAGGAAATTTCTGTTGGTAGGGTTTTCTAAATTTTTTACACATCAGGAAATGTAGGGTTGTACGATGTCCCAAATTTCCTACACATCAGGAAACCCTGGGTAGTAGAGTACCCCAATTTTCGGTATATAGGCTTTGAGGGACATTTTCGTAAAGTAATTCTGGCACCATTCGATTTGTCTCTGAAACTCAGGAAAAGTCAGGGCAGCACAGGTTTCCAACATTTTTCTAAGTACCGTATATGAAATCAACAAAAAAGCAAGCCCCTGGGTAGTGGACCACCCAGGATTCTTGAGCAGGGTTTGAAAGACAGGGCGTGATTTGCCAACAGTTCTCAAAAATCCAATGCAGGTAGCAAGCGCTGGGAAAGAAGCGCAGTCTAAGCAGCACTTACAAAAAGATTCACAGGTGTTTGACGATGCGTGTGCTGCAGACTTATTTTGAAAAACGCAATTCCTAAAACCCCTACTTAGTTCTTCATAATAAAATCCATAAATCTGAAAAACGCTACTCAATCATAGCTTGCACTAGGACCAAAGCCTCTGACCATCGATCATTACAAGTCACTTAAATGTCAACAAGAAATAATTCTGCCGAACGAAAATCACCAAAACATATTACAGTGTTGTGATTGAAAACCGATACTGAATCAAGCACATGTGCCATCAAAGAACGTAATGCTGTTTGACGCGCTTCTTATTTTGATTGCGTGATGTGGATCCGGTTGTGAAGGATTCATTAGTGTGAAACAAACATCCCTATTCCCTACGTACTAACGGTATTTCTTGATTAGATGCCTAACCCCTTTGATTGTAATCAAAGCAATGTTTGTTGCTGGTTGCACCGCTGTGTGTAGATGTAGTAGAAAAATGACACAGAAACTGACACCTACAAACTCCTATTTTCTCGCTGAGAAAATCTCTTGTCTTCTATTGAGAGTAAGCTGTCTGAACGAAACAAACTGCTTACTCAATTCTTGCTTGCTGACAACCAGCAAACGTACGGTGGTGTGGAAAAGGTTAGGTATTTGTGCAGCAAAAGCTGACGCAATTTGCTGTTTTTCAAACTTCATGATGCTGAAAACGACCGCTCGAGTCGATACGCAAGTTTTTTCATTCATGCCTGCTTGGAAAGCGCCGAAACATACCTGCAAACTGCTGGATGCACAAGTAAACTAGCGTTCGTTATATAATAAACCTGTAAAAATCTGGCAAGGAAAGCAAATAGCATTTTTTCCCAATGCAATATTACCCCTGACATGAAGATCAATGCACTATCGGAGTGTAAATATAAGATCGATTGCGTTTTGCAGTATAAGCAAAGACAAAAACATCAGGATATGGGATCTGCAGGATTACACGTGCAAGCAGAACATTCGTGGGCGCTTCATTGACCTAGGACGGCTGGATATAACAGCGGTCTACGTTTGCGAAAGAAGCGCACAGCTCGTGGTCGCTACCAACCAGATCGGGATATTCCAACCACAACACGCAAACGTAGCAGCGTACCGCCAACGACAACCAACCAGTCACACTAAGCCTGTGGTGCAGGTTTTGTACAATCCCGTTTTTAACGTGGTAAGTTGTCCACTACGATCGAAAGAGTCAATTCAGTTGCATTGGATCGTTGTCGTCGTTGATTTAGCGTTTTGATGTACAAAAAATTTCCGTACAACCTGGATTTAATTACCTGAAAACTACTGCTCAAATCCGTTTGCATGAGATAGTTTCCCGTAAGTACCACAGACCGTACTAACAAACTGGGCGTACCAAAAATCATATTTCAGAAAATTCCAGTAAAAACCATTTAATTTAATGTCTTTATCCGCTGCATCAAAAAAGTGTTCCCGGCTAACCTAGGCCACATAGTAATACGCAGCATCTAACCATCATCCAATGAGAGTCTTACAACACGAACGGCTACCTCACATTCCGGATTTATTTTTCATTCGCGTTGGCCTCGAGCAGTTTTAACTGTATTTGAAAAACTTTTCTTAGGCGTCACATACGCTTTCGTGGTTTCTCATGTTTCGGAGTAATTTATGGAGTATAAAAAGATGTGGCAAACATTAAATAAATTGCTATTAAATCAACATGGAAGAAAGCGGCCAGGTCACCCCATGTTGAATGACTGTGCTACACTGGACGCATACTATAAAAATTTGTTCCTGACCAAGTGGAGGCTACATACAGTTCAGATAGAAAATGCACAACGTTAAAACCTAGTTCTTCAGGTTTGATGCAAAAACGTGACAACAATTCCCGACTCACCTTTTCGAAATTCAAAAATGATTTTATGATTTTGCTTAAGTCACCGGCCCGCACTTCTGAAAAAGTTTGAAAACAGTGCAGTAGTTCTACTCACAAACAGTCAAGAGTTTTCTGTTAATGAAAGCACTCGATTTAGTATCGAATGATATTTAATTTCCTCCCAGTGGACCAAACCTATACGCAGAACCCTCCTCACTTAGCATTCAATCAGCACATAGGTCACGGACAATACATATGCCTGTTCAATATTTGATGCCAACACCACTTCATTGCCATAACTTTTGTGATATCGCTCAGTTGCTCACGGGCGGAGAGGACTCGATGGTTTGCCTTTGGGATTTGCGGACCGGAGCAAAACACATCCAATTTTCAACCGACAAAGAAGGGCCATTCACCTGCATGGCTTTCGATCCAACCAACCGCAGGTTGGTAACAGGTAAATTGTCTGATCGACACATGAAGCTTTGTAAAAACTGTATTGCGTCTCACTGAAGAGGACTAAGTGCCTTGATCTAGTGAAAATATTTTTTCAGCTGGATTGACTTAACTAAGAAACAGTTTGTTCATAAATCTTAAAGGCTATTTCAGTTAGTGACGTAAAATAATCGACCTATTTCAAATGGTCCATGATATTTCGAAATGGCAGGGGTGCGTATTTTCACAGTTGCTTTTCAAGGGTTAGGGTTAAACTATTTTGTTTAGTGTTCACAAAAATGCTCTGGCGCAGATTCGACAACGGACAGTTACCACGCACAAAATTAGTCATGCTACATGAGCACCCAGACAAGTTTTGTGAACCTGACCAAATTCTGCTCATGAAATTAGGATATCTATCATCCAGTGCTTGCCAACGACAAAGCAAAGGCGAATACAGATATATATTGCGTACGGCAGCAAATCATTGACCACAATCAAGCGCTTCGGCTCCAAGATTCAAGTCAGCGACAGTTCCGCAAATTATGTGACTGCAAATTTTAGAGACAACCTACTACAGGGCAAAAAATTGCCGAATCTTTTAATCACGAAAAGCTCGAGTTTTTCAGTCACTCATCAGGTAACTTTGCCTGCACTTTGAAAGGTCATTGCTGCCTGAGATTCAGTTTAGCTTGAAAAAGAGATTTAGAGTAACAGCCCAAAGAAAACCACATGTTGCCACAGTTTAGGTCTGCGCCCAATTTTATATTTGGGTCACAAGTCTGTTCGATTGCTGTCACGCACGTCGTGCGCCAGTGTGACCAGACAAACGATGCACAATCATTTTAACAAAGCTTATATTTTCGTAGGTAGGCGCAAAGGCGGAGCAACATTGTGGAATTTCAACAACGGCGCGAAGCTTCGACGATTAAAAAAGATGGACAGCGACGAAACAACCGACGTCGTCTTTGCCAAGTATGTCTTCAATGATATAATCAGACAAACTGCCTCTACACAAAAACATGGTAAATGAAACAACGGGGGAATTTTTTCTACAAGTTGCGTTTTGAAAACTCAGCAAATTACCCGGATACCTGTCAAGTGGTACGGACACAGCTTTGACTGGATGCTGCAAACGCATCTAGCAGTACTTTGAGGGACACGAACATGCACATTATTACCAACGACACACTTTGCATACACTTTATCCCAAACTGTGACTACTCCGAAGCTGTCTAAATTAGTTTCGATGCATACTCCTAATCACTGGCGTAGAAGGCGGGGGTGCAAGCGCACCCCTAAAAGTTTTGATTTGATGAAAATCGGGGAAAAATCTGTGGAAATTTAGGCAAAATGGTGTGATAACCTTCGCGATATCGCTTGATGTGCTTTGACTTGAAAAAATGGCGCCGAAAATGAAATAGACTTTTTTTGGAGGCCATTTTTTGTAGTTTTATTCGGGCAAGTTTGGAGAAATTTGAGCAAAAATTCTTCGCACCCCCAAAAATTTGCCTGCTCCCAGACCTACGCTCCTAGTTGTGCGTTTTGCTTTGTACTCGCCATTGTGCGTGGCCACAAGTCAAAGCCATGTTGTGTGCAATTAGATTGTTGGCGCGTTGAAAAAAGCGGCTGAAGCCACTTACCTGCAGATCTTATTTGAGCTAAGTTCTGCGGAGGCTGGGATCAGTTGGACAAAAGCAACTGAGGTACGTTAAGCATTCGTATTTAGAAACACACACTGACGTTAATGGCAAAAAAGATTGTTTTCTTCCGTTCGCAACTTTGATGTCGTAGCAATGTAACGACCTATACATTTCATGCCCGTGAACACTGCATAAGTTTGCGGTTGACTTGCCAAAAGCGCACTGGTGTCCCGGTTCTGGTGCAAATGCTAAAGCAGTGATCCACACCTACAGTACGGTCAGATTTCATTATGCCTTTGAGATGTTTGAGTCACGTTGAAACTGTGTTAAACGTTGAACGCAAAAAGACTAAGACATCTAGCAACCTGTTTTCACCACGATTCGGCGATACATGAAGATCAAAGCAGCTGAACTGTGGCACAAACAAGTCGAAACAAACATGTCGGCCTAAACTTTTAACAAGCGGCATCGGAATGTTTTTCTGTTGTCCGCAGGCAAAGAATCATCACAGGCGGTTGGAATAAACAAATATGCGTCTATGTGGACTCGTACGTTGAGCGCGAATACAAGAAGCTTCCCACAGCACACAACGACGACATCATGAGCCTCGACTTCCACACACAAGATGGCGTGCTCGCGTCCTCCGCGTACGACGGTGATATCTTCATTTGGTCGCTCGACGCGGAAGAACTAATGATAACACTGAACATGCACGTCAGTTTGTTGGCGATATGTCACGAAAAAAGAACAAACAAGCGCACCGTCAAAACTTTGAATTCAAGCGAAAAACTTCGCGAGCATGGCCGCGTTTCCGTTACAACACCGTACACCGCCAAGAAGCAGAGTAAGTATTGCAAGTTGACACTTCACATTGGAATAGCTTTCGCCGAGAGTTTGCAAGACACTGCGTGGGGGCTGTCGTTACGAAAACGTTTAGCACAATTATATTTCTATGTTCAATTTTACTTAGCCAATAAGATTGGGCCGTTTCGATGATTGGTTTTGAGTTTCCACATTCCGGAAAGTTCTTCGGTCAAAATTAACACGATCACTAATAGAGATTCAGCCCAAAAGTTTGGCCCAATGCACGGGCATGGAAGCGTATGAGGAGACTAGTACGTTGAAAGATTTGTGTAAAAAAGAAATATTTTCTATGCCACGGGAATATTTCTAGAAACTCGAAATAATGACATTCTCAAAAAGTGCGGGAAGCGCGTCAAAAATGTTGCTTGAAGCTTGCATCACGTGACTATCAACACTACAGACCGCGAAACCGTTTTTCACCGCAACTGAATCCTAGACATTCTGTTGTTGAAGTAAACCTGCGAAAACTCAATTAACTAACTATACTGTCTATGGAAAGAAATCCTCTCTCAGCAAAGAATCAGACACAAAGATCTTACAGAGTATACATTTCAACTAATTAGCTCTGACTCAAAGAGAATTAACTAACGATATGCTATCTTGTTTACAACGTTCCTTCAAACAATTCACTTGTTCGTGTTTGCAATACTACAAACGTTCGCAAACCTACATTTTAGTCTCACCGCAGCTATCAAACGGTTGATACATTTGTATCAGTCGAACAATTATTTGAATTGATATATTTCTGCAAAGACAACATTCCAAACTTTGTCAAATTGTGATGATCTCTTAAAACACGCTCATTGTCTCTGACAACAAGCACTGCATTTTTTCAGGATCCGACTTGCAAGTGTCAGCCAAGCGGTCTCAACAACGTGCTTTAGACAGAAGAGGGTCAGCATCTCGGGACGATCCGCCATCTCTAGATGTGTGGATGCCGCAAAGTATGCCTTGGCTGCAGCAACCGAAGTGCTGGTATCCTGATAGTGGTAAGCAAGTGGAACGCTGCACATCGATAGTTTTGTTACAAAAGGTTAACCGAAATCCGAATCTGGTATAGGATCGAATTGCAACTGCAACGGTAGTAAGAACACCGTGAACAAGGCAGCCGGAAAGGTTCACAAAGTGCAATGTATTTTTTACCTCGTCGCAAACCTCCTGCAGAACCTATCAAGAAACTTGATGTAAGCGTACACGTAGGTTGCCGCGTACCGCTACGGCAGAGGTGCCTACGTGATATATAAATCGAAGAAGCTTGGGAAGAATACTAGTCCTCAACACTCATGCAACTGAATGGTCGGGAGCAAGTTTAAGTGCACTGGTTATGTCAATACGTGAACATGAACTGCAGTACTGGATAATGTAGTTGTAAAAAACTAGCTCCTTGCACGCAAGTCCGCAACCTGGTTGGTTTTGTAAGTTCTGGTCCGAATGCGTTGGTTGCAACTTTCTAAATACTTTTTTCATTTACCCGTATCATTGATATTGGAATGACGCTGGCACTGCAGCCAAAGCTAAGAATTGGTGACGTTACTTTTTCACAGTTGGTTGTGAGTTCATTGAAAAGAGATTAAAAACAACAGAAATCAATTTTTCCATAAAAGGCCACACTCTCACTCGCAAGTTCACCAATGTGTAACACGAACATAAGCCTGATACACCAACCCTTAACTTCTCTCAGACACAGACGTCGAATGCGAACCGGAGAGCTCAGTGTCGACAGTGACAAAAACATCCGAATCATCGTTTGAAAGCGACGCAGAAGAACTCCAATTCGAGCAGCAGGGAAATTCCGAAGGACGACCAATTTACAAATTGTTATTCATGCAAACGCGGCGGTGCGACAAGAACGTCGGCAACTTGGTGGCGGCGGGTGCAGGCGGCTGGATCTGCATCTGGTCCGTTCACCCGCGCGGGAAAATGATCGCGTATTTCAACGCCTGCAAGCGGAAAGACAGCGGCGACTTCGTGAGCACGATGGCCCGAGACAAGGACGACTGCTTTCTCGTTACCGGCGACACCCACGGTTATATTCGCGTCTGGGACATCGCGAAGTATTGCCAAGCTGAGGAGGAAGGTTCGGGGAAAACAGGGAAACAGACTGACTCGCAGAGAAAACCGAGTTTGGTGAGACAATGAACTTAATTATTAACGCATATGTTTTAAAATCCGTTGGTATCAAACGTGCCACGCGATTTCTCAGAACAAGTGTGGCCATTAACCGACAAATCTCGGATAGACTGAATGGAAATTATACCAATTAAGCAATTCAAGCTAGAATGCACTGAAGATTCATATATTATCTATTACTACGGTACATAAAAATTCATTTCGCCTTCGTTTTAAAATTTTAAACAAAAAACTTAACCAATCAATATTTGCACTTAAGTTATTCACTTCATAACCTACTTTTTTCGTGAGTGACTGCAAAACAAATTGTCTGATTTAAGCAAAAATGACAAACGTTTTACTGTGGCTAGGAAGGATGGGGAACACTCGCGACAGACTGCGCACTAGAACTGGGCCATGTTCTAAAAGAACAACTGAGCCATGTTTAAAAAAAACAACGCACAAGCGCTTACATATTTGTTTGTTGTCTTACAAGAAATACCGTAAGCAAAAACATAAAAACGAAATATTTTAACCCAGGGGTGGGCAACTAGTGGCCCGTCTCAACATCTCCAGTGGCCCGCGGACGCATTCAGCAAAAATCTTTCAATCTGAAGCATGTGAGGTTAGATTTGTCAAATTGAATATATGGCGCTGGATAAAGTGTATGTGCACAAGAACAATAAAACCTTGTCTGTGCGCCATGAGTGTTTTTGTCTTATTTATTTATTTATTTATTTATTTATTTATTTTACGACCAAATTAGAAGTATCCAGCCCTTCGCTAAACGCGGTATTCTCAAAATCGCCCCTGAGCCAAATTATTTGCCCACCCCTGTTTTAACCAACAACCTCTGCCTTGACTGCACAGACGCAGTTCATTCACTGCAGCTAAACTGCCAACCAGTTTCAAACAGAAAAAGTGAGTATTTACAAATATTCGCAGAGCCTAACAAGCATGAACACAGAAATTTTTCTTTCCATTTGAACTAACAGCAGCGACTTGCTTCGACTTCCATTTCTGTGACTCCATCACAATCACCGAACCTCGAATTTCTGGAGTGTTATGCGCAGCCCTGCACATACGCGAGTCAAACGTTTGGACAAAAATGTGTACTGGTGAACCGTAACGTAGACGTGTTTGTTGTTGAACTTCAATAAACAAAATTAAAATTGTCTGCTTAATAAAATGCACTACAGCTGTAGAACAATAGGCTAATCTCCTAATAGGGGTTTATTCGAATAGTGAAACTGTAGTTTCGTGGCAGACCTGATCAGAACTTTAACAACCCAAACACGCAATATTTGTAAAGCCACAACAGTGACCCACACCAAGCGAATCTATCGCAATTTATTGCGTAAGGAAACTAGTTTCGTGTATTACACATCTTCA
>JGI24158J21664_10001414_pt1 | contig 27019 bp, 12 predicted proteins | sample Ectturendosymbi3_FD_21664 | JGI IMG/M metagenome (IMG submission 21664) | reverse complement strand
GGTAATGTTCCACCAGTTCTTTCAATGTAGAAAACTGGGCGCGGGCGGTAATGTAAAATCCACCGCTGTCAAGTTTCCTGATGCGGTAGTGTTTGACGTTTAATCCTTTCGCCATGTCCTCATCCAAAATCGAAAGTGAAAATGTCCCTGATTTCACAAAACACATCATGCGAAGAATATTCACGCGCAACTAACGTAGCATTTCAGCGGGTTAGAATGTGGGCGTGATCCCGGCAAGAATAAAAGCAAAACAACAATAGAAGTAGATTTACGGAGGAGACGAGACCAGGTTATCTCAACGTTGCACTCCACCTACGTTTGTGCCACCTTGTCCTAGTTCCTTCCACCCAACAAGACACCCACACGAAAAACTTGCTGCATCCTACCCTGCCTGAAATATGATGTGGATCGAGGCGAATGCTCAAGCCTTACAGTATAGTGGAGAACATTCTGCGGTCGGCAACTTTTGTGCAGGATTTTGTCGGTAAGTGTTTTGGGAAAAATTGAAAGATCATTAAACACGCCCTGGCTTCTTGGCGCAACTTGCTTATCATTGTTACATGTTACTCACCAAGATAGCAGTTGGAAAAATTGAATGAGATTTACTCAAAATGTCCAGGATGCACTGAAAATAGCCAGACTCGTGAGAGACTTCAGATTTTGTGACGTGAACCGCAGAACGACGCGGAAATAATTAGACAACCTGTTTGGTGCAGGATATGCTTTCTGAAGGGATACTATGGAATTTCTTTTCCTAAAATCTTAATCACGTTGCTTTAGCGAAGTTACTGGTTTGGTCTGATCTACCAACAGGCATGACATATTCATGTCCAACCAATCTCTGCAGATAATCTAATTAAGGGTTGGGCAACATTTCAGTGCAAGGACCACATTCAGGAATTCACAATTTTGGCGGACCACATAGCACAGTGCTTCCTCGACTATTACGTCTAGTTGGGACAAAACTTTTTGAAATCTGAGTGGCTAAGTAAAAAACGGGTATTTGAATTCTTACATCTATGTCAAAGAAACAGTACCAAACAAGAAACGTAATGCATTATGGTTTAAAAATGGAAAAAAGTTCAACAATTTACTAAGAACTTCCGACAGCTTAATTATGAGTTGGAACAGTAGATCTACCAAAAATGAATCAGTTTTAGATTGTTTGAAACAATTGATTGCTAAGATATTCATCACTGTTATGCTGGCGCTCGGTTAAGAATATGATGCTGGCAAAATCACATTAAATTAAATCAGTGTGGAGATCAATAGTGATATGACCTTTACATAGCCACGCGCGGAAACTTAGGAAGAGGCAACAAAACTTCGCGACGGGTCAGACTACAGTACACAGAGCCTTTATACTGAACTCTGCTCGCATGACGACACGACTAACGCTTAAATTTGTTTTTGAGGCACAAGAAACGAAGCCGGGTACGAACTCCTAACCGGCAAAGTTTCAGGTCTCGCGTTTCGGTGTCTGCTCGGTACCTAAGACTTTGTTTTCTCAAACTTTGAGACCGAGAGTTGTCGAAGTTTTGGGTCGCGGGTGTCAGACTCGTCGGAGCTTTTGCGAAAACTTTCGGTATTGAAGCTTCAAGGAATTTTTCATTGGATCAAGCATAAGAGAAATTTTACTTTCAATTCACACATTATTATTAAAAACACGACATTGGTCTTCAATTTTACGTTTTTCGTACTGTTTCGAAGAAATCATTTCCGGGAATTATTATCAGGTCGATTACAGGCCACCATGAAGAAAAACTCGAATGAGGCAAGTAACAAGAAGGATTTACGCATGGCATCAAACAGCTGCACGAGACAAAGTTTATTCGTTCACGCGTCACACTTATTCGTTTTTTTTGAACCGCAAAAGCATTGCGTGCGACCCGTTCCGATAAGCGTTCGCGGTGCGATTCTTTTTGTAACGTTATCGCGAACCCGTCCAGAAATCGGGACTAAAAGATCTCACCACGACTGTATCACGTCATCGCTGGGGTCAGTTAAACTAAGAACTGCTGCGTTTTCTGGTTGCAGTGATACTGAATAGTGACGTTTTAAGAGTCATAACGTCTTGATGTACATGATGAGGACTTTCAACATGGAATGCTAATAACTAAGTCGAAACACTGGTTTGGATAAAATGCACGTGGTTAGTCAAGGCCTGTCCGAGAAGCATCTAATGCATTCCATACGTCGAATAAGTGGCACAGCTAATCTTACAGGATAAGCGAGGGATAAAACTTAATATTTTACAAAAATAGTAGCGCTTGAGGGAGCCCCAAACCAAGGTATGCCCAATAAAAGCAAACCAGACAGGGATAAAAACTACGATGTACCAGAGAAATGCACAACAGGCAACAATGATATGTCTTAGTTTCACGACGTTGTATCGGTACAGTTGAATGCCCTGGTAGTTTCACGCTAACACAAGATTGATATTTCATGGCAATTACGACAACGATCGGCGAAATACCCGGCTGTTGACGAAAAATGGACCGTAGCTATTTGTTGCTGATGGTAATCGGACTCCCTCCCACACGTTGACTCTACCACCAAATTCGGTTAATTTACATCTTTTCGTCGCAATGACCAGCAACGTATAAAATGTTTACATGAAATCGGTCTGTCGTGCAAAAGGATGCCACAGCTGATACACGCCACCTTGTGGAAAAAATTTGGACCTGAAGCCGCTGTAAAGGCGATTTCCTAAACGGCATCGTTACGCACAGACCGAATCTTTACCAAATAAATTTCCTTGATCGACCATGGTGTGATGGAGATTCAATAACAAAACTTCTCAATATGCACAAACTTTAATAGTTGATTGCTTTTGGGTAGACGAACGGGAGCAGGGCGTTAATACACTTCTACTTTAACTCATCCTGAACCAGCGAGTATAGACCTCCTGGCGGAAATCCTTAAGAAACCGAGGATAAGAAAATCCCGCATCTTAAGCAAACTGCCCAAACTCCGCAATGCTTGGACAATAATAACAATCGCTTCCAGCGTTAACAGTACCTCAACAGATGCCTACTTTCGCAAACACACACAAAATAATCATCCGACTACTGATTACCTTGCGCGGTTTCACTTTCGCGGATGAGAAACATTCCCCGCTGGTTCTCTTGGTTCAACAGCAGTCGCTCAGAATCTTTGCGGCTTATTTTCCCGAAAAACCACCTGCGTGTCGTACAGGAGCGATCGAAATCGTGATCAGTGAAGCGTTCGTTTCAAATATTTTAACACACAACCCTTGACTTTGACAGCATGCTTGACAGTAGCCGTCCACTTGAATTACACACTAGGCCTTACCGCCTTTTCAGATCCATAGACGAAATGAAAATTAAACTGAGCGGTAAGTTTTCCTTAACAATCTCCCATAAGTTGATAAAGCCAAGAAACGCAATTTTAAGGGAGTCAGTCCTTTCTTTGCCCTTCGCTTATGTAACGATTATTTAACAAGTGATACAATAAGCTTTTATCTTGTAATTGTAACTAATCGCGGTCTGTCATTTTTGCTATCGACTTTTATCTTTCCATCATCAATGATATCGTTTGCAAGCCACAACAAAAATGCATATTCAAATCTTTAAACCAGCAACTGTAACGAAGCGCATAGATCTAGGATTGTATAGATTTCTTACAGGTTGTTTCAAAACAAACAAGATCTATTGCAGCTGGATACGAAATATGCAATGGCGTTTTTCAGTGTCATGGGACGCATGACTACATAAACTTATGCGGTAACTTAGAAACTGAATGCTTTTTTTCACAAGCTAATTTAGTCCCGAATTGCTACGCGATTTAAGTCTTGTCCCACGGAATACATTCTATCAAGATGCTCACAAAAATAGTTCTGCCTTAAAAATGTCCCAAGTGAATGAAGCGGAAGATTCTAATAAATCATAAATGACATTTGTCGAAAGCGTTGCAGTGGCATTTGCACCCAATTTAAACGCATTTGCCACGTCTGAATCCTCTATTAATATCCACAGAGCATTAGTCATGACAAGGGATCTTTATTAAATACAGATCACAAACGAATATTTCCATCAAACCAGGACAATTTATTTTATTGAATTTGAAAAGTGCGGAGATGTCTCACGACATTACATCTTACAAAAATCCGCTTGTATTAATTCGTTTGCGATGACGTAGCGACTGTTGTCAGGCGTAAAGTGTGATGTATTTTTACATCATGCAATTTTTAGGAGCGTGGCGAATGAGACTCTTGCTTGCAGTTAAGGTTTTAAAGTTTTTCTGAAACGAAATGCATTCCACAGGCTTGTCCATAGGACACTTTTTCTGTCCCATCCCATGGGATTTCCGCAAAACTACTAATATGAAGCACGTTATAGCATGCGCATTTCACACGTCTAACATCTACAGAACCGTGGCTAACACACTCCAAAACTTCCCAGTAGGGATAATTGAAAACAATGTGACTATTTTTAGTTGTCGCCTGAAAAGTGTCCAACAACTATTTTGAGGGGCTCGCATCACTACGCCATGGTACTCAGCCACTTACTTGACAATACAGTACTAAGGGCATATAATGATGGTATTTAAACTTCATAAAATTCGTGCTATATGACAAAATTATATCGATGGGACATGGGACACATTTCAAGCCTACTATCTCATCTTATGGGAAACCCATTCCCACGGACAAACCTAAGATTTCATGTTTTGAGTCTTGAACGAACCACTACGGATGCTCTTCTCTTTTTCAGGGTACGGATTAAAAACTTCAAAGATAGCAAGAATTAAGTCATACAAATATCACAATGAAACACTTAAAAAAGTTGGGTTTTATTCAGCCCATCTAAAAATGTTTCAAGACCAAAAATAGAGCTTGAAATCAATGCAGGATTTGAATTTCGTTGCTAAACCAATATAATCAAATAAAACAAAAATCAATTTCACTGTTAAAAAAGTTAAAATAACTGCATTCAAAGCAAGTTAACTGATGATTCAGCGCTAAAACAAAACTCCATTTCAGCACAAATCACAACATTGCAAAGGTAAGATCTAAGCATTTAAGCTCAAATCAATAACAAATCACGGAAATTTTTATCTCTGCCAGGGTAACTAATCAGGCAAAAAATATTTTGAACAACAGCGTTTCTCTGGCGTGACTTCGACCCAAAGTGAACAAATGAATAGGTTCTTACTCTTCGCACTGCACTGAATTAGCTGGGGCCACATAATTACTGGGTATGTAGCCCGTCTTCTGTGTCGCAAGTGAGCGGGCCTCCCACCAATCACCCTCTCTGCATGCAAAAAAAGAAAAGAAACAACGTAGAATGGCATGCTGCGAATCACGTTTGTCCGGCAATCAACGCTGTGGTGACACCCAAAAGCGAACGGCGTGTGTCATCAAGGTATGTTAACTGCATAACGATAACAACCTTGGGTGGAATTTTATGACCAGATATCAACGTTTGTATTGCTCCACAAACGCACTGCAACATTAAACTTTCTGGAAGAGTTCAAAAACAGTCAAGCTGTGCCGCGTCAATTGAGGAAATCAGGAACAATTGCAATTAAATAGTTTTGTAAAGTTTTCGTTTTATATTCACCTTTGTAGCAAGAGTAACCTAGTAAGAAAAGTTTTTGAGGATCACATGGCGAAATGTGGCGTTGAGTGATCGCTTAAAGTCCCGCCACAGCGTTGGCGAACAAAACAGCATTCACATTTCTTCACACACGACGGCTGAATCAGTGAACTCATGCGTCGCATTCGCCATCAGAGCAGGAACCAAACATTGCAGCCTCTCACTCTTCGCTATCAATCTCTCCATCCAAAGCGATATAGTTACTTGGAACGTAGCCCTGATATCCAGTCTGCAGCGACGTTGCCAGCCACCAATCACGATCTCTGACACGGTTATCGAATCAAGAAGTGAAAAGCTAAACCTACTAGCCTAGGAATAAATGACTAAAAGCACATTTTCACTAATCACGACTGTAGGGACCAAGCGCAGCAGCTACACATTTTAATACGGACTATTTTTTCGAGAAAAAAGTAAACAAACTTGGATTCGATAGAAATATCATATCCTTCAACAAGCATACCGCAGTGAATCGCCACCACCGCGTGCTCCACAGCGCTTGGAATAAGCGGAGACGGGACTGCTAAAGACGGCTGGGCAAAAGCATATTTATCAATCAATGATCTTTCAATGAAAAGAACGTCATTTCAATTTTTCAGTAACCAAAGTAATCCTGCAATTTGCGAAGAATTTTTAACATTGTCGAAGCAACCGGCGAGGCAAAACTATGAGCATTAGCAAGTCTCTAGTGTCGCATTTATTTCACCGCACGCTGGGCTCGCCAGAATAAAGCGGTGCCGGTCACATCACATGATACCGCCGTTAGCGTTAAACAAACCTAATAAAATTATTTTAAATTCACACAAGGCCAAGTATAGACCAAACAGCTGTTTCAGGAATATGAAAAATTGTAGAAAGATATCTTGTTAATGTTTTTACTGTGGATTGTAACAAAATTCTCTAAAACCGAAAAGGTTAAGAACCACTACTTCGACAAAAGCATTCGTGAGGTCCACAAAATAAAACAAGTTTTTCGCAAATTGTTCTATAATAGCACGTCAATACCACGTGCTGCTATCCACTTCGCAGCAGGCAATCTGCTCAACCTCCAAACACCCAAAACTTACGTGCTGTTCAGAATAAACAATTGCTCCCCTTTCTTGAATGATAAGTCGTCGGCAGTCCTCGCGTCATAATCATACAACGCGACATAACGGACCGCTTGACCTGTAAAAACATGATTCGAAGATAGGAACCATTGCATGTGACGTGTAATGCAACAACAGAGTGTCACGACAAACAACATACGAGAAGCGCCAAGTGGGATTGCTACGGAGCGCAAGGTTAATCGGAAACATTTTACACACAAACTGCTAAATCGGACTATTTAGCTCAGAGCGCATGATCGGACAGACACAACTCACGAAGCGTGCGTCTTCAGCAGTCAAGCGTAACAGCGCTTAGCGTGAAAGTTTAGGCAAGGTTGATTTCTTGGGAAACAGTCATTCAATTAACCGGTCACGCTTGATTGCTGCATCGGCTAACTGCTCCATCAGCACATTATGTATGGTGATTTAAAGTCTACACATAAATTATGCTCCATTTAATGTACAAGCATACGGCGCATTAACACGTTCAGGAACCGTTCAATACCGGTTCCTGAACGTATTCAGCACATTGAGCGCTAAACCAGTGCAACCGCTCAATGTAGTTGGTGCTCTCTGATCAAGTTCCAAGACACGAGTATAAGGTGTAGTCACCAAATCTGACATCCAAATCGTTGCATAACAACCTGATTCATAATACCGCAGTGAAACAAACGAACCAAACGGAACTTCAATTAAAAGTTAACCGCTGCACGCAAACTGATGATATAACGCAAACGAATCGAAGCACTATAGGTTACGAAGTTCCCACAACTTGCAGCATGCAAACTGACAATCTGATTGAAGCAAGTTTATCGATTGACCAATGCAAATAAACATAGCAAGTCTTATGCTAAAAGGCACATGCATAGAAGAAAAAATTAAAAGTTCGTGTAACACTCAGACGCATGGTTAGTTTTGTACGAATGGTTGTGTGGGAGATAGTAGATGGTAAATTTCTAACGAACTTACACGCCTTGATTTTTTACACTCCAGTAAAGCAATACTTGTGAAATACTCGGTTGACATGTTATGTTATTATTGCTTATATGCCACTTACAAAACTGAAGGTTTGTTCTTTACAAAATGGACTAGAAATACAGAGCTAAAATGACGTAACTGAAGACAGAAATTGCTCACTCCACGTTTTTTTCAGTCGAGTTGTAAATTCAAAACACATGGCAGATGCAGCGCTTATCTCGTGAGAGCGCAACCTGGCCGCTCGGACGAGAGGTGCTTTCCACGCATGCCGCCAAACGCTGCGTGACAACTGAGGCCGCGATTAGCAAGATGCGGCATTGAAAACTATATGGGACGATTTTGCAACGAAAATTTCTGTCAGAGCGAAAATGACAAATAAATTCTGAAATGGCCAACAAATATGCAAGAAATTAAAAAAAGACAGATTATGCTAAGTTTCCAGTGGCATGTCCGATGAGCACGCATCATTTTAGAACTACAAAACGCATGAGCCACCTAAATTTTAACAACAAAACAGTACGTTACAACCGATCTATTTTATTCGTTTATTTCCGATTTCAATATTGTTCAAAACAAGCTGAGAAAAAGTAAACCTAACCATGCGTCAAACATAATGCCGAGTTAACAAGCTCATCACATTCGGCCTAATACGCCAGGCAAGAGTTACCAGGCCTCTTTAACAGGTGACGGGTTTGTGGCGAAAGAAAACAAACCGCTTCATTTCGATTTGTAGCATACGATGACTGATCAAAGCACACATACTAAGCACATGCGCAAATTACTCCGGAACTAATGACTTAGTCGCAACTAACGTAACGAAAACTAGGTATTAAGCTATCTTTCAAAGCATTGAAGTTTTGGCAAGTTTTTTTTAGATGAGAATGATCGTCGCTGCAAGTTGTTGTTTGTTTTCACATTATGCAACCCACGCATCTTCTATCTTTGTCAGTTCCAAACATTTGGTTGTGCGTGTGGCAGTTCCAGTCACTGAACAATGCTTGAAGTGCTGAAGCCTTTTACAAGTATTCAAAACCTGCTGTGCAGCTTACCAAAGCGCTTATAATTTTTTTCAATCTGGAAGTTATGAACTAATTTGTGTAGATTCACCAGCATGTTAAACCACACGCTGATTTGATCTCGTACAACCTCGCATTCCACCTATTTTACTTTTTAATAGTTTCTACCTGATGTTGCAATCAGAGGCCTTGCACACGGTAAGCCTTATTTTTGACGTAAATGAAAGAACCAACTTCAACAAAAAATATGCCAAAAGCTTCTTGATGACCCGACGTTACACTAAATTTCCGATGTGATCTATGAAAAAAGCTACTAGGAAACCATGCAAAACAATCTCAAAACATATGCTTTTAGTGTCTTCTCACAAGTTAGTTATGAATCAAATTTCTGAAGTAGTATTATCAAGGAAAATTTTCGCAAGACCGGAATTGGATGTGAAAGATTGAGTGACACGTGATTTGCAGGTAGACCGACAACGATTACAGTTATAGCTACATAACCCGAAACAGGCATTCCAATCAGTGACAACGATACCATATCCTTACCACACGCATTTTACCCGCGTGGTAGCACAAACGTTCCACGCATGAAAAGCAAAAAATGAAAGAGCGATGTGTGAGGAACTTGGAAGTACAGGGGCGAAGTCCGCTGGCAAGTAATCGATTGAAATCAATCACCATGCTGATTGGCATCCCACTCAGCATCATGCCGACATAGATGATATGCATACGCTTCTTATGCTGAACTCAACAAATCTATTCCCTAAACCTCAACATTAAACGTCGAGGTGACACTGCTTAAAAATGGACAACCCAGTTGATCAACGCCCCATTATAAAGGCATAGATGGACTGTAAGTCATAGGAAACATAGTTACACTTGGCCGTGTGAGGGAAGAATGTGTTAAGTGTTTTGCTAGCACACTTTGGCATGCAATGTTAGCAACGAACACAGCAACTCGAAACACGTCGATCAAACGCAAAGAAGCTAAATCATAAACAATCAAGCTCATTAAGCCATTATGATGCCAACATGTACCTGACATGGATGGTCGTGCGGGAATCCCGGAGGAGACCATGGGTGTCTGGGATTGGGGAAACATTGGGCCGCCTGAATTAAATCCCCCCATGCCACTTTGCATTGACGTAGGCCCTGATATCACAGGACCTCCGCTTACTTGTGGCGCACTGATGTTAGTTGGCCCCCCAATTTCGATGGAGTTTGCACCATAGCGGCCACTGTAAGAACAAAAAAGTTTCGATTACAATAACGTAAATATTCAGTCACACACATCACAGATCATGGCCACACAGTAATCAACGTGCTGATTATGACTCCACTGCTTTTCTTGAACGTTCACGTTAAGGTAAAAAAAAAAAGCTAGAACACAATTCAGCTATCGCATCCATTAACAAACTCCGTAGATTTGGAATCACGCATGCTTTTTGAAAGAACAAGCCAGAAAACATCTGCAAGCAATCGTAAGTATACAATAAAAGGGTAACGTTTGTATTTGACTGCAAAAAAAGCAACTCAGGAAAACCCAATAGCGCTATCTAGTAATGAAATATCTTGACCATGTTAATATCAAGTAGGACTGCTGATGTATACTAGGTACCAGCGTTTTCACCTATGACTACCTCACACAAACGTATTGAACTTGGAAGAGAAGCAAAATACGGCACTTAAAACAGACACGATCTTGTAGTTTAACGAGTCAAATATTTTCGATACACTAAGGAATGTACCATTGACCCAGGGTGCTCGTAAGCATAGTGACAATGACAAAAACTTCTAATATATGAAGACTGACTATGGAGTGACCCGCTGAAGATGATTAACGACACGAAGCACTCAATTTAAACAGAGAATTTCATTCTTGGATTTCGCAGACCTGGTGCTGTTTTATTTCGCTCATTTTCTGGTGTAATCAGCACTCACGTGGCAGGTTTGCTTCCCCATTCCGGTAGTGCACAGTTTAAGGAATGAGCGAACTACCATCGCATTTGCCGACCAACAAATTTTTCACGCTGCAGCTGTTTCTTGCTACTACGCGCAAAACCAAGGCGAACGTCGGAAGCATTGTGCAGATAGGCAGTTGTTGTGTTGATAAATTTAAATGAAATAAATACGACAGTCATAAAGTGTTAAGGAAAGTCAAGAAGGTAGTATTTCGTCACCGTTGCAGTGGGAAAAGAATATGTGGTAACACAAGGTATGATGAAATTTTTTTCAAGCTACCAAAAGAATTGAATCTTAAAGAACAGTTTGTTTACTGAAAGGGAATTGGCAGAAACCACTGGTCAATAAGCCGGGCTTGATTAAGTGACTACTTTGGCCGTCTTTCGCCCAACCTGTGCTGTTTGTTCAAGCATTGTCACTTTAAATGCGTTATTTGTTGCCTACTTGCAGCGCAAACACGACTTGACTTGTTAGTATTTGTAAAGGTACAAAAAGAAGTTACTCCGCTGGTGGTGATGTTGTTGAACAAATTTGAAGGAAACAGTACCAATTGCACCTCAGTTTAGTCATCATTTGCCGTAGTACTGGTCCTGAAACTGCAACATTTTTGCAAATTAAGGTCATGCACACGATTAAGAAAATTGTGTGTAGAACTACGCCAGTAGCACAAACGTCGCCCTAAACAGAAATGTCAGCACCTTGCAAGTATCAGCAAGAATTTTTAAGATAAAAGAAGAACATGAAACTGAAATAGCTTCGTCTCCCACTTATTCGCATGCACTGACGGGTTAAACAGTAATCAAACCCACAAACAAGTCACAATATTACAAGGACAACCTTCTTGAGAACGACTGCGAAGCGTTTCTTCAACATAATTCTGCCAATGTTCAGGGTGAGGTTTCTGCTTTGGACTTCGACGAAAAATCTTTGCCCATGCCTTACGTCCCGGCATTACTTTAAACCAGTTTGATAGCAGCGAATTGGCAGTTTTAAAATACTAGCAAAGCTCCTTTCACTACACACTGACTACACGCAGAAAATGCAGAAGCTGTAACAATTAGCAAAGCGATACGTTTCAGCCAATTTCTACTGTGAAACGAACGTCATCGTATGCGTTCATTTTATGCAACTGGCTTCATCCTAACATTGTTAAAGCAGCGCACTGCAGGACTCAAACTCCAACCGAAACAATAGTAGCCTACTGCAACAGCAGCACATAAGCAGCAATCGATCGCCAAATGGGTAGATGACGCACTGGTGCGTGAGAACCCTAAATACATGTGTACACTTTGTGCGGGTAAACGAACTGCACTTCCAGCGAGCAGACGTTTAAATCGAACTCTACTTCCTGCAGATTTCGGATGAAAACTCCACAGCTGTAGGCCTGACGGCAAGCATTGTGCAAAAACAAAATAGTTTCGGTAAATTTTGTTTGCGACCAACGAATGTACAAAAAAAATCCAATTTACTGCTATTGCCTGTGCTCAACAAGAGACATTGATAAAGACGATGCCTTGTTAGCAATAGCATGTGAACAGAGGTGAGTTTTTGCCTACATTTGCCGACCAACAAGCACTATCCTCTCTTGTAAATTTAAAGCACATAAACACGCTGACAAAATGTATAAAGGTATTGGTTTGGTTGCAGCACCTAATACGTTACCATAACTTCCAATAAAATCTGTCTCACTAAGCACTTTGAATCGTAAAGCCACAGCTAAGCACCCCACGCATTATTTACTTTTAAGCAAGATGTAAATTGTGCGTAATACGCCGTTAACATGCAGTGTCTGAAATGACCATGCCCGGAACACCTCAGTGCTATACTTTGTGGCGTCATTAACGAAATTACCGCTCGAGAGAGTGATGTCTATCTGCAGAACGCGTGGTCAGCAAATAACTTCCTGATAAGAGGAGACGTAATACGTACGTCACAACACAAAACAACATGGTGCACCTGGGTAAAAGCCCTCGAGCGTCGAGAACCGGGGCAACTTACTCATACAATGTCCAACAGTTTTGTAAAGCCATTAGCGGTTACCATAACGTTCGACAAGATGAGACTGCTGTTTTTATTCTCAAGAACAAAAATCGATTTATCCGTTAAACCTATATTCAGAAATTTTTCCACGAGAAAACACGGATTCTCGATTCTTTAAAGCAGCAACGTGTTTCATCTGCCAACGCGTGTACACCGAAACCACATGGTTTCGGTGTGCCAATAGCAGGCACTGCTGCCAGTTGCAGACAGCAAAATGAGGGATCCATCACAGTTAGATGCCTTCGGTTAATTATTATTCTAAGCCTTAATTTGACTTCAGCACAGGGTTCTCCAAACTACGGCCCTCGGGCCAAATCCGGCCAGCGAACCGATTTCATTGATAATGAAAAAATCAACAATTTCGAAAAATTTGTTATTTGGTAGAATGTAACATAACCCGAAACAATCATGTGACGTAAAATGTCCCGCCCTCGCACTGTTTTTGTGTAATTTTATGCGGCCCTCGGACAAAAAAAGTTGAGACTGTTGCATTAGTACAAAGCGCATTTAAGGTTGCGTTCTGCCGTAACTTGCCATCGACCAAATATCTTCGCAAAAAAGTAAATTTTCAACATGAAGTCATTGCATTTGACACATCACTTTACGGACGTTTAAATAAGGATCAGAAAATTTGCATGGGACATTAATTATTGTATTCTACCGATAGTAAGACAGAACTTGCTCTACTTTCAGTATATTTCTTGTTTATTGCCGTGAAACAATTTTTATGTACTCCAAATACGTTTTTGTTTTTCTCAAAAACAAATTTACATTATTTGAAAGAAGTTATCGTTTTTTTAATCATGCTGACAATGTTCACAAACGCTTATTTCGAGAAAACAGCGTATATCACTATTCACTGCCTTCTTGAAAAAACATGCAAGGTCCTCTTTTCGTGGCATGCGCAGTACTCCCTTACGCACGTTAGTGATTCCAACGCACTTATTGTCTGAAATAAGCCTACGAAGCACAAACCTGATATTTTTTGCGAATACTAGACAACATTGAATTGTATGACAGGTCTCATGACATCCTTCCAAATCGACACTTAGACCAAAAAAGCCATGTTACAATATTGCATTTGCTGAAGCAGTTCGACTCATTTACTTGTAAAGTACCTTGTGTACCACAGGGCGAGCACAGTAGCACCCATAAGGCAAATATTTCATTAGAGGAAAAACGAAATTTCTGTCTCGGAACAAGCTGAAAATTTTTGTTTATGCACCGGTTGACTACGAGGGCAAATCGAAGGTGAGAATTCCAATTCGATGTAGCGAGTCCATGAACGCATGTCAAGTTTAACTTTTATGCTGCGATTACGCACGAGGGAGATGTTACGAAAAACAGAAAATGGACAATTTTAATAACTGCCTGTTCATTGTAGCGTTCACGCTTCCTAGCCCAACTAATTTTGACAATTAATTGCAACAAAAAGTTTCAGAAGTATCAGTTAAAACCATAATCTGAGCCGACAACACAGAGTATATCGGAAGTGAAAAACCCGCCGTCATCGCCACGTAACACCGTGATTTTATCACTGTTAGATGCAAAAAAATTAAACGAATTTCAAGGCAGGCAGACTAAGCTTTCTTGCAAACAATTACAGTACCGTTCGCTCTACCAACATTCCAAAGAATTCAGGTGTTTTTGCTGACCAGTCGTCGTCGTCTTAAGCCAGTTGTTACAACCACTGTTTGGCCGCACTAGATCATGGGGCAGGTGTTGAGCAGTCAATCGACTGTCTCATCATCCAGAACTGTCAGGCCGTGTATTCCACGGGGAGGTCGATGGATTGGACATTGAAGGACAACATGGTCGGCGGTTTGTTCTTCTGCGCCGCACTCACAGGCCGCAGAAGAGGCCATAGCCCATTTGTGTAAGCAGGAGCGTAAATGTCCGACACCAGTGCGGAGGCGGTTAAGCTGGACCCAGGCTGTTCTTGGCAGGGCCATCCCAGAAGGGTGAGTGCCTATGTCGGAGATGAAAGTACGTTCTGTTGACCAGTGACGACACAAAACGAAAGTTTCATCAGCTGGATGATCTTGCTTTCTATAATTAGTAATCATTTAAAATAAGCCTTCTCCGGAATTCACGTTTTTCATCAATTGCTAATTCAAACTGAAGTATTTTTATCTTTTGCTTGATTCCAGTTCAAAACTTTTGAAATCTTCGACTCTAGCCGAATTTGCTAAAATTACACACCGGAGATCACACGACTCATCGCAAAAACCTACACATGAGTGGCATGACTCGGACCAGATGCACATTTGCTCCCATAAAATTGCGTTTGCTTTTCTGGTCCGTGCGTCAATCTCTTTCTCTGTCTTCATCACTCCTGAATAAACCTTGCTTTGCCGCTTACTTGCAGTCTACATTGACTTGGGTTTCTCGAGTAACATAATATCGTTGTTCTTTTAATGTAAATGATCATGATCACACGCAGCTACAAAGTGATCAGGTTGGAGGCCTTGTTCAGAAGATGCACGTAACACCAAATGTCTCCGAAATCTAAAGGCTGATGATCCTGCAGCACCCGACAGTGATAGATTATTATCAAACTCATACAGACTTAACAGAATGTGAAAGCACCCATCCTTGTCGAAATCCAGCACCAAAGATGCAAGGTTTTGATCTAAGGCAATGGGCATGGACGCAAACGTCTGAGCAAAATTACAATTACTTGATAGCCAGGAGCAGGAGGACATCAATACCGTAGTCCTGCAATTAACTCGAAAGGCTTTCTCGAAGGACCCAGTCTGATGCTTTGTCAAGGTCGACAAAACAAGCATAGACATCTTCGGCATATTTCAACAAAAATCAAAATTTGTTTTTTGTGCTACAGCCAGAACAAACTCTGCACTTGTCCTCAGGCTTAGTTTCAGTTATCTCCACTTTTCCTGGGAAGCTAAAGAGATGTCCCAATTAGTAAGTGCATTTTCTACTGTTTTGATTCTTGTGTACGAGGATGATCATCCCAAGTGGTCAATCTTTCAGTGCCCTTCTGGATTTTCATGCTACTTGAAACAGAGTTCACCATAGAGTTCTGTTGTTAAAGGCTTCAGACATTTCAGGTCAGGTTTTACTACAATCTGCAGCCTGTCCAACTCTGAATATCTTTGCAGTCGGGGAACTTTGGTCGCAATGATGGTGTGTTTGCTTCTCCAATATGAACCTCATGCATGTCAGATGTTATGAACTGAGCTGAATAGATCTTTGAAATAGTCTCTCCACTTGCCAACTGCCACCAACCAAGGGTGTCTTCCTCACTGCTGAGTATTACGTTTTAGTCTTTGGTGGATCCAGCAGTATTAGATCTTCCCCATGGAGTTAACTGATGGTCCACTAGAATACTTTGTTGGCTTACCAGTTAATTGAAGTCTACTTATGTCTGAAATTCTGCTATAATTGCATTGCGGATTTCTTTACGAGCTGAGCTGTGATGGCTGCCATGCCTCTAACACAGGGGTATCCAAACTATGGGCTCGTGGGCTAAATCCGGCCCGTGAAGTCATTTCATTTGGCCTGCAAAGCTATTTCATCCAGCCCGTAAAGAGATTCCATCCAGCACACAAAACCATCTTGTCAAAGATGAAAAGTAATATTTACCAAAAATTTGTTCATTTGGGAGAATGTAGCATATCCCAAAGCAATGAAATCATGTAAGATGTCTGGCCCTCAAACTGTTGTGTAATAGCTCATGTAGCACTTTGATTAAAAAGTTGAGACCCTGCTCTAGCTCAATCAAAAAAACGAATTTGGACAGGCAAAAAAATACAGGAATGTACTTCTTTGATGACTAACAAGTAACGTGTAATGGGGAGTTAATACTTCAGTTTATCTAAACCCTGGATTCTTAAACTGGGGGCATGAAAGGTTCGTATGAGGGGAACCAGTATGACAGCAACATATTGTTGACAAGCAGGATAATGGCAAATGAATTGTTGCTCCCTTTTTGTGCTTGATTTTGAGGTTTGATTAGGCGCAAGCATCAATGTCAAACAGGGCATTCTTGAAGAAGTTTAAGAACCTCTGATCTAGACAAACAGTTCAGTGAAGATTAGCCCTATCTAACCACAACTGGAACCAACTTATTCCACCAAATTAGCACTTCTGAACTTCCATTAAGCAAATTGTTAAATTTTACAAGACAACTGTCAAGTCAGTTTCACACCACTGGGTGTGTACAGAGCACCAAAACACTTCAAACATGTCAGTGACTGATATGCAGCATACCTAATTTCCAGCAAATTCTTTGGGATGTTTTTGCAAACATAGGATTTATTTAAACCATATCCTTGATTCTTGTAAGGAATTTTGTATCTTTACTTCTCGAATCCCACCAATTAACAGTACACAACACTAAATATCAATGCGATTTGGAGTCATATTGAAAGTTAGTGATGGTTAATTTCATGTTTGTGCTTTCAGTCTGCTAGATCAGCGTGGCCCAACTACAGGCCCATGGGCCACATGTGGCCCACAGACAGAATTTTTAAGGCCCGCGAGCTTTCTCAGTATTGAATGTTGTGCGTATGTTGCAAGCATAACATCTGTTCATAAAAATGTACAATATTAGCAGTGTTGGACTACAGAGCTACCAGAAATTTATCTTCAAAGATAGGTTTCCCAAACAAAGATTTCGCATTAATAATGCACATTATTTTTGGAACCACATACATGTGTGAGAATACATTTTCTACTATGAAGCAAGTCAGATCTAAAAACAGAAATCGAATGGGAGACAGGACCATAGTCTCTGACTGGTACTATCACGAACCTATTGGTATTGTTAAAGGAACGATATTGTCAGAGAAGCCTCAACCACAGGCATCGCACTGATAGATATTCCTAATAAATTGCTTATTGGTATCGTGTCATAGCTTCAATGACACACTCACTTATCTCACCTATTTTCCCTTTTCGATTTTAAATCTTGTGGATCTGTTGTTTTATACATCATTTTGTTGGAAGTGGCCTGTGATTTGCCACTTTTTTGTAAAGTAGCCCGTAGGTCAAAAGTAGTTGGACCATGCTGTGCCAGATGACCTGACCATCACGGCCCACATTAATGCTGAGGCATATATAACCAGTTTTTAGCTACATCTCTGGTGTTTTTCAGCCATTTGTTGGTCATTGGCCGAGTTTTTTAATGACTGAAAAAAATTAGAGCAATTCAATTATAGTGCCTTTTTCCAATCATTTAAAAATATCTGAATACAAAAAAACAACAGACACTTTTAAGCTATTTCAGACAATTGACCAGAATGTCGCCGTGAAAAAAAACAAGAACAGTTTCTCAGATGTGCAAGGGCCTGTGAATGGTAGAATGCAACCCTGCCTGGGTTTACAAAACTGGTTCACATTCAGGAAGGCATAAAGGCATCCACTTGATAATGGACTGCAACAGTTTCAAAAAATAAATAAAATTTCTCTTTTTCTTATCAGAGTATACATGAAAACATGATACAATAAGTGGCAATCCTAATCAAACAACTTTTAACCCTTCTCAGGCTTTTACATTGAAATAAAAAGCCATTTTAGGAACAATTTCTTGCAGTTCATCTATAATGACAGTTTGCCTATAATGACACTATTTCTCCAGTCCCGCAAACTGACATGATAGGGCAATTCTACTATATATAATTTGTTCAGCACTGCAGAGTTTTCTGAGCAGTTTCTCTAAATGTGTGTGGGTGAGTCAGGCCTTGCTAAAAGAAGCCAATTGAACCACATCAGAAAACAGAGTGTAGGAAACAGCAACTTAGTCACAATTTCAAAGCAAAATATATAACATTTGTCTATTTGCATGGTCATGCAGATTATCCATGGATACAGAGCATGTACCACACAAAACAACAGCTGGAACTGTAAGTTGGTCATAAGGAAGTGCCCACAAAGCCTTCAACAACATAATTTTTCCAGTTGCAAAAATCACACTTTTTTATTACCGTACCACAGCTGTTCTGAAAATTTGCATGTAATGTTGCTCACTTCCTTCAGAGAGAAGAAAAATAAGGTTTCTAGAAAGTACATCTATTTGCATTTTATTATCTGCAACAACATTCCAGAACAATAGCAGTTACTCATACATATGGGACGAAATGGGTGAAATGCAAACGCAAACAACTTCAACTTTATCACAGAGATGATCACCCATTGATAAAAACACAATTGTTTCAAAAAAAGTGGCATAATTTTCTAAGCTTCATTCTCACTTTCAGCAGAGATGCAAAAACTTAATGAAACACCAAGTCTGACTTGATTACAACTTTTTGCAGCGCAACTTTGCTGGATACGCATGCAGTGATTACCTGTTACAGTAGATCCTGAATACACACTAACTCTGATTTTTAAAATAAATTTTGGATGAACAAAAACCTTACAAAGTGACAACATGACTATAACAGACTGTCATGTAAACAATTAACAGAGGCATTCGAGCGAGACATTTTATTTGTTGGTGACACAGAAAGTGAATCCTGCCTTGCTCGGCTTCACTGAAATGTTTGATATGTACTCAAGTTAGAAAAAACTTCACCTACTCATGTGGTGCAAGAAAGAAAATATATTATTCCCATCTAACTGACATAAATATATTCATTTTGGCTTGTTGGTCAACCAACAAAACAGAAATCGACATGAAGATTTACTTAAACGTAACACCTTTGCAGCAGGTATGATATCAACCTAAAACAGGCAGTTTGCAGGTGCTTTGCTATGGCACAACTCCTCCGCTGATTGCGCTAGAAAGCTGTTCAAAACCTTAAGACTCAGCAAGTCTTCAAGTTTGCAATGAAAAAAAATTTAGGGGTTTTGGATTTTTTGTGAGTAACGTTGTAAGTGGAATAGTTCCAGGCTTTTTTGGCCCACTTAATCTGCCCCTAGGCCCAAACTGCTAAATGGCAGTATATTGCTCAAGTTTTTATTGGCAACTGGGCTAAAATCTGAGTCTTTTGATACTTTGGATGACTTGCTGGAGTTTCGGGTTCAAAAGTTATGACCTAAAAACAACGAACTTAGTAATTAATCTACTAATTAGATAATTCATTATTTTGCTTATTTTTAGGCTGTAACTTTTGAACCAGAAATGCTAGAAAGTCGATCAAAGGCTCAAAAGACTCAAACTCGAGCCTAGTTTCCAATGAAAATTGGAGCAAAATACTTCTGTCTAGTGGTTGGGGCCTAGGCCAGGTAACATGAGTCAAAATAGCCAAAACCCAGCCTTCACTTATGACATCACTCACAAAAAAACTGAAATCCAAAACTAAAAATTTGTTTTTTCATTGCAGACTTGGAAAACATGCCGAGTCTTTTGAGCGTTTGAACAACTCTCTAGCACAATCAGCAGAGGAATTATGCTGTTGCTAAGAGACGTGAAAACTGCTTGATTTTAGGTTTATTTCAAAGTACAACATATTCGTACGCTGGCAGCAAATGTGTTACAGAGGTTCCTAAAGCAGATGCAGAAGCACCGAAATGCTTGAACAACCATGCTGTGCTATTCGCAGAGAATGCTACAAGACCAAATTAGGATTTACAAACAAGTGCAACTGGATATGTAATAACCAGTCCCGTCACAGTAAACAGCAGGTCTTAACACCTTGACGGCCGGTCTATGAATATATCGTACCTGGATTTCTGCCTAAAGCCAGCAGTTTTCGGCTGCCTTACCAATGCCAAAGCTCCTCTGCTGATTGCATTAGAGAGCTGTTCAAACCCTCAAAACATTCAGCAAGTCTTCTACTTTGCACTCGAAAAACAATTTTTTGGTTGGGGGTTGTGGAATTTTTGTGAGTGACATCAAAAGTGAAGTAGTTTTTTGGTCATTTTGACTCATGTTACCTGGCCTAGGGCCCAACTGCTAGGCCAAAGTATTTCACTGAAGTTTTCATTGGAAACTAAGCTCGAGTCTGTGTCTTTTGAGCCTTTGATTGACTTTCTAGTGTTTCTGGTTCAAAAGTTATGATCTAAAATAAACATGGCAGTTATATGTATTGCAAGCTGCGAACGATCTGTCAGTAAAATGAAACTGGTCCTTTCCTACCTCCGGGCTGCAATGACTAACAGTAAGTCAGGGCAGATTTTGTAATCTAGCTTTGATGAGAATAGAATGGGACGAAACAGCGAAAGCTTACTTTGATGAAATCATAGACAACTTTGCTTCGATAAAGGCAGGGAAAGTGTTGTTTTGATTAGCATTTTTGTTTAAACTTTAATTTAACCAGAAAAGGCTTGATATGTTGTTTCGATGGAATTGTGGTTTTCGAACATAAGTGATACATGACTTGCATTAAATAATTTATTGTGCAATTTAAATCCAATACGATCCATTTCAAAAGGAATTGTTGTTTGTGTGTAAGATCTGCAATTTTGTCAGGCAACACTATGAAGAAATATAAACTATGATAACGTCATCACTTGTATGTTTTGCTGTTCTTCATAATAAAAATAAATAAGTATAGAAGTTTGTTGTTGTCCTCATCGATAATTTATATTTTATTTGCTGAAAAGTTCAAAGCAAAAATAAACACAAAATTTCCCATTTCAAGACATTTACTTTCTACGTGCTTTATCTTTCGTAAAAATCGTGCTTATATTTATCTAATATTCCAATTATTAGAAAGGGTGCACATTTAAACTTTGCAATGGGCCCCACTTTGCATAGATACGTCACTGCCTAGTTTCCACTGAAAACTAGAGTGAAACAATTCCCTCCAGAGGTTGTGACTCAGAGCACGATGACCTCAGCAAAGAAGGCTTAACCTACCCCATTCATGAAATCACCACAAAACACCTGAAACCCAAAACTTTCAAATTTCTTAAAAATCCTAACTAGAAGGCTCACCGCATCTTATGAGGGTTTGAACAGCTCTCTAGCACAATCGGCTAGCGAGTTATGGTGTTGCTAAGTGACACTAGAAATTTGGTCTACAGTTCGTATGGTGTTAATGGTAAATTGCACCAGCCAAATCCAACATTAAAGTCAATCTTATTCAGGGAGTCAATAAGATTGAGGAGACTCAATCAAAGAAATAATATTATCTTACCAGACCAAAACAACTTGAAGAAAATTGATATGCTCAAAATTTCTTCAAGGACAGGACAGCTGGCTTTTCTTGCCGTGACATTTTGGTAATTTGTCTGAAATAGCTCAAAAACCTGTCATTTTTTTGTTTTAGGATATTTTTGAATGACTGAATAAGGCATTATGACTGAATTGACTATTTCGGTCATTAAAAAAAAAATTTGGTCACTGACCAAAAAATCACCGAAAACAAACATCATGACAGCAATGACATCAAAATGGGGAGAAAGACTGTCCCTCCAATGTGACAGGAAAGATAACCCATAGATTGGGCTATATCTCCACTTGCTAACTCTATCAAAGAAAAGCTTGAATACAAAGGCAATGACTACTTACAAAAGACCCACAACAACCCAACAAACTAGTGAACAACAAGCACCTTGACAAAAAAACAAACTGAAGATTTACCAGGGCTTTGCAAGCACCATGCACTTTGTGGTTGCCATGGAAAACAGAAGTCCATGTTCCCAAAAAACAAAGCTTTCCTGCTGAATCAAAACCTGACATGTATGAACTTTGGTAGTTATGTGCCAACATGTGTGATTGGATAAGTAAACAAATTTTCTACAAGATGGTCAGCACACCAAGGTTCTTGAAATAAGCAACGTAAGAAGAATCACAGTGACCAAATGACCTTATTGCAGCACAATACTGTTTTTCATGGCATCCTAGATAAAACATGTATATATTTATGACTCTTGCGTTATTTCTTTTGCAGAACAACCCAGTTTTGACTTTCTGGGTAACTGTGGAGATGAACGGCTTAGGAAACTTTAAGCCCATGTTATATTAACACTTTGACGTCCTGTAGGATTTGAGGATTCTCATGCCAAAACAACTGGATCGCACGTGGTTTTGCACACGCATAACTCGGACACCGAAAGTGGTAGAGGGCTGTTCAAAGGCTCAGAAGATGTGGCAAGTTTTCTAGTCTGCACTCGGAAATAACTTTTTTGGTTGGGGAGTGCGGATTTTTTGTGAATAACGTCATCAGTGGAGGACTTTTAGGCTCCTTGGCCCACTTCACTTGGCCTTAGGCCCAAACCGTTAGATGGTAGTATTTTGCTAAAGCCTTTGATTGGAAACTAGGCTACAATCTGAGTCTTTTGATACTTTGGATGACCTGCTGGGGTTTCGGGTTCTAAAGTTATGACCAAAAGTCATAAAAACATTCGTCTAATTAGACAACTAATTAATTTGTTTCTTTTAGATCACAACTTTTGAACCAGAAACGCTAGAAGCTGATCAAATGCTCAAAAGACTCAGACTTGAGCTTAGTTTCCAATGAAAACTTCAGCAAAATACTTTGGCATAACAGTTGGGCTCTAGGCCAGGAAGCATGAGCCAAAATGACCCCAAAACTACTTCACTTATGACGTCACTCACAAAAAATCCACAACCCCAACCAAAAAAATCTTTTTCAAGTGCAGACTAGAAGACTGGCCGATCTGTTTGAGCCCTTGAACAGCTCTCTTACACAATCGGCAGAGGAGCTTTGGCATTGGCAAGGCAACCGAAAACTGCTGGCTTTAGGCCGAAATCCAGGTACAATATATTCATAGACTGGCCATCTTAGTGTTAAGGCATGATCCTCCTTTATGTGTAATTATTCTTGTCTAATTATTTTGTCAACTTGCGATGTTCATTGATACCATTTGTGAAATTCCTTGTTTCCACACATGTAGTTCTTTTATTTGCTGAATTTTGTGCCTTCATTTTTAAACCAGTGTTGATTGAATAAGATTTCAGGACTGAAGATGTGTGGAGTTACATAAATCAATTTCATTAAACATAATTGTTGACTGATCCTACTGTGTCACCTTTGTAGAGATTAATTATTTGAAAAGAGATATGTGCAAATCAGAATCATCAGAAAGCTATGAAAGCAGAGTCTAGTCAGCTGATTCCTTGAAAGTTTGCAGCAAACCTAGAGCTTTTGATTGTTATTTTTCACATATTGGTCTTTTGAAAATCTGTGCATGTTCATATATGTCACTTGTAGCACTCTAATTAAGCTGCCAAACATAAGGAATTAGGTTTTAACATTAAAAAAACTAATGTTGAAAAATGAACATGTCAACAATAATAAACCAGATTTACAAAGAAGTCACAACCTGTCCCAAGATGGAGCGTTTGCAAGATTTCAAAAGCAACAATTTTGAAAATGACAACTACAATAAACATATTTCATTAAAGCAGGCAGACACTATATACACATAGAAGCTAAAACAAACATTCAGATAGTTGTTGCAATAGCCTTTCTTGTACAAATAGCACACTTCACAACATTGTTTTAGAAGATCCAATAAAATAACTACTAAAGCAGGAGGCTAGGTTTATAACTTCATCAAACCCTGTATAAGCAAAGAAAAAGGGTTTCTAGGCATATTTATAACTAGTCATTAATAAAGGTTTGACTTACACAGGATTTGCACCGCTCGGATCTTTACTCTCTGTGCTTGAGCAGCAGCCCATCTTGCTGCAAAAACTTTAATCCACCTAAAATCTACAAAATAGCTGTTCAAAACACCCGTTTAATGAAAAAAAAACAAAGTCAAAGTTTAATTCAAATAGCATGTAAAAGTAAAGTTAATCAAAATATTTAGGATGTGAATTAACTTCTTTGAAAAAAGAATAACAAAATGATTACTTACACAAGTGCTGGAGCAAAAAGAAAGAACTTTGCAACTGCATTTTACACAATTATATCAATGGCAGCAAAATATGCAAAGCAAAAAAAGGAACAGACAACTCACAGTTTTAATAACTTGCTCAACGAAGTAGAGGCAGCCGCACTTGATAGATGAAAAAATCAAATTTTTATACACTGTCTAAGTTGGCTGAACAAAATTGAATGTTTGCAGTTAGCACGAACACAAGTGACAAAAAGTGAAATGCAAAAATCAATGCTGCATAATTTAAAGGACCATGCGTATATAACTTCCAAGTTTTACTCTTTGAGCAATTTCATCACTTTGAACCATTGACTAAATAATGAAAAAGACCATCAGTATTATATAAAAGTCAAACATTAGCAAAAATATTGTAGGTCACAATATGTAGAAAATAGATCAATATTACATTGTTTGTAAAAGTCAAACCTTGCAAATGCATAATGACCAAACTAACTAGTGGGCTTTGCAGCAGTAATATCCATAAAAACAAATATTTTTTGTTACTATTGCTTGACAGCTCTTGCAGTTACAACTGACTTGCTATACCAAGATAAATTGTTCTTAATCATTTTAACAGCAGAACAGGATCCCATATACACTGTAACATTGAAGTGCCATTTAATTCTCTTTAGTAGTGTTGATAACTTAATTAATGATTTAATTTCAACCATATTATCTATTTCAAATACAAGTTGTTAATTGTCAGCAAGATTTGATGCAGTGTGATGCCTTCTGCCCCAAAACATGCATGAGTTGAGTGGTAGCATATGTTACATAAAAAGGCAAAACTAGAAATGTGGGATTCTGCAAGAAGCAACTGATGCCAACCTCAATATTGAACGAATAATGAGATGTACAAGACACATTATTATTGAAAATAGGTTTATGTTGTTGCAGATAGTTTTACTCTACCATAAATATTTTTAGCAAGAGCAGCAGGCAGAACATCTCTTTACCAAAGATACATATGCTTGTGATATTTGGATAGGCTTATGCACTGCAAAATCTACTAAGTTTTGCACCTACCAAATATGTTGACAAGGTTATGTTCAGATGGACTGAGAAAGTTTTCACAACATTCACATACCAACCAACACATAACTGCTGAATGTTTTGAAGACACTGTGAATTAATGAACACAGTTGTCTCTTACTTCTCATGTGTCATGTACACAACATACAACAATATTATCAAGTTTAACACTGCAGTGAATGTCTTGTAATTCAAGCTGTAGAAGGATGATAAGATGCTGAACACAAATTTTTTTGTTGTTGAGGAGTGCTGTGAGTAGAGACAATTGAATTCTATGAACTAGATGCAACCTTTGACAAGATGGAAGATGCCTTTTAATTTTAACACCACATCTGAAACAGCCTTTTTTACAAACACACATTTTTAAACTCCATTTTGTCAGGCTGCACTGACTGTTCCATAGTTTATAGATGCTTGTGAAAAACACTTTTAGTGTTAAAAGTTATGTTATTTATGGTATCATTTCAAGATGACATTGCTATTGAGTCACCTTATACTGCGCTGACAGCAAATGAATCCATGAACTAGGTCGTATTCATGCTTCTATATTTGTTTTGTCTGAGCATAGCCCAATGTACTTTTACCTTGGTTTTTCTTGAACAGTAAAAATTTCTTAAAGTCAATTCTCATACAAGAACATCCACATACAGTAAATATTATAGCACTGTCTACACCTCTTGTCTCTATCTACTGTGGCATTTCAATTTGGTCCTGTAATCCATCACACGCTCTCATCGAAAATTTTATAAAACACAGCTACCATTGGTGTGGAAGTGTTCTCCCTCTTTTTCATGTGTCCTGCCATCCGCATGTGGGAAAAGACTGTGCTTTATATATTGAATATTGCAATTAGCAAATGCAGTTGTTTTTCAATCATTGACATGATTTTATTCAACTCTTTAGATTTGTGTTATTTCTATTACAGCTTTGCATAAATTACAAGTTTTTCTTAGTCCCAGTGTTCACCCCTGTAATAGATCAATATATTTTTACAGTTTACAGTATATAATTACAGATAGACAGGCAAAAAAGTGGTAGAAAATTAAATGTGGTGGGATTCATGAATTTGAATTATTTTTAAATCCAAGGCTATCTTCAGATATAAACTGCCCTGCCAAAAAATGAATGATGGCTATGCAAACCCTTGAGGTTGTTGCAAACACTCCGCAGACATGGGGCCATTACATCACAAATGTAATCGATTAATTATGATTACTAGCCACATGCATAATTATGAATCAATTATGATTACATTGAAAATAATCACAATCATAATCCCAATTACATTTGTCTTGAAAGATCTTCAGAAAGAATACAAAACCAGTTTGCATGGTTTGATGCAAGTAGCAGTATGTGTGATAACCTTTGAAATGCCTGCAAGCCAACACAGCATCGTGTAGCTTCAAATTTGAAATGAAAAGTGATGCCGTCTATTACACCAAATGTTAATGGCTGACGAAAACTCACTGGTTTCGTTGAGTTTTTTTTACCAACATACAATGGATCTCAGTTGACATGTCAGTTA
>JGI24158J21664_10001413_pt1 | contig 27025 bp, 20 predicted proteins | sample Ectturendosymbi3_FD_21664 | JGI IMG/M metagenome (IMG submission 21664) | reverse complement strand
TTTTTGTTTATGAAGGTTTCAACACGTAACCCACGTGGAAAATAAGAAAATTAAAAAAACTTCCTACCAAATTCCCAGTGGCTTCTTTAAAATAGCAAGCATAAGCTCAGGTTATTGCTACGTTGTATTTGACAATTTTTTTTTCCATTCACTCACACTGATTGCGTAAAATCCGGTTTTATACTCCCAGAAACATTGCAGAATGATGCTGCATCCAGTGCCGGATTAACAATAGTAGCAAATGTAGCAACTGCTACGGGCCCCGCGGTCTTCTGTAACAAATCTTATTTATTACATTATAAATAAAAATTTGTTCAGTCTAAGAAATCAAGAAGTCAGTATTTTGCTAAATTTGCCATAAGTTGTAAGCGAAGGTTTTCAATTGAACGCTGTCTGTGTCAAGAAATTCTTGTTGATTCTTTTTTTACAGTTACGTAACAAAAGGCATAAGATTGCGATCAGCAGTGTTGCCATTTTAGCTGATTTGCTGCTAAATCTTGCAGGATTTTCTCACTGTTAGCTGTAAAATTTTTAATCAAGCAGTTAGCTAATTTTCTAGCAGGATTTTACCAGCCGTTTGGCAGGTTTAGCAGGTAACAAATCCCTGACCAAAAACCTATTCTAAGAGTTTTTAAAAGATGAAAACTTTACACTTTCTTCATAAAAAATATACTTATCGTCTTCATGACGTTTTTAAGTGGGTAACACCAGTGGCGATTATAGAATGAAGAAACTGGGGGGCACTGCGCGGCCAAGGAAAAAAGTGCAGGCCAACATAGATGTCTCTCCTGCATGGCGATTTTCCGTTGTAATGAAAATTGATTTGCTATGATTAACCCTATCAAACCCAACACAGGCTTGTGAATATCGTCAGAACCGTCGCTAGAATGTCTTCAAATCTTTTAAAATTTTGCTGGCTGAAAATTATTTGATGTATATGTCAATCAAGCGAATTTGAACGTGAAATTCAGCACAAAATTGTGGCGCTAAGCAGGGAGCCAGCAAAAATCTGGGGGGCCATGACCCACACAGGCCCCCCTTAGAACTGCCACTGGGTAACACCAGGACAAAGTACAACCAGCTGCCTGCAATTATTTGGAATTTTTATTATGATGCAAAGAAGCTGCTTCAAGCAGATGATTGTATCATGATAACAAATAATTAATTAGATAGCTTGGTGAAGCCTGAATTATTTGCTTGTGTGTTTAGTGAGCGCGTTATGTTGAAATGTAGCATTGGTAGAATATGTTTTATCCCACGACACGATATTTCCAAGTGATTCAGTTACGCTAGTAAGTAGTACTGTCTGGTAAAAAAAACTTCCTGGCTGCCAAAGTTTCGACATATGTGGTTTGCAAGATTCAGAACTTACTGCTAAAGTTGGCTCAATGCCTGTTGCCTATCCTGCTGATTCAACATAAGCCTTTTGCGAAGTTTGCAACAATGAAATCATAGCGAAGTCCTGTGAGCTTATAAGGCATTACTGGTAGCAAAAGCACTCAGATAAGACTAAAGAACTTTTTGCTTGCTCCCTAATGTAACACAAAGTTACAAAGACCAGACTTAGAAAGTTATAGGGCTGAAGCTATGCTCAGAGTGTTTATCGCTGAGCATGATTATACTGTATAAAAACATGTAACCATTTGAAAGAGATCGCCAAGAACTGTGTGTCATAAAAACGAGGCAAGCTGCAGTTACGTTGCTCAAAAAGTCAAAATGTTGACTGAAAGAAAATCGTGGCCGAAAAGTGTGTTGGCCAAGACCGGCATTTTCAGCCCATGCTTATTGAGAGCGAGTGCAAGACGAAAAATTAGTATCTTGTAAACTTTATAGGTTTCTTTTAATCATATTAAAAATGACAGTTTTTAACATAATTTCCCTGCTTTCAGCAGATTTTAGGCGAAAATTTGTGACAAGACATTTTAGCAGAATCTAGCAGTTTTTTGTGACACTATTTAGCAGATTTAGGTCACAACCCTCTGGCAACACTGGCGGTCAGAAAGATACACTCAGACTGCCATGTCACGATACGAACTGGATAGAGCATACAGAGAGTAAAGCTAGAAATACGGATGCCTTGCCCACACACTATAATTTAGCAGGTGTTGAGATGTTTGTTTTAACTTGGGGCCCCGCGCTCTTGAAATGCTACGGGCCCCGCGCTACCTTAATCCGGCACTGGCTGCATCACCTTCAGTTTTCATTTGTCAAGACAAAGCAGTAGAACAAGTGGGCAGTGTTGATATTGCCTCAGATACAGTAATGTGAAAAAACTAACGTCAGCGTGTGTAACTCAAATTCAACTAAATTTTAGAAAAACACTTAACACGTTTATGCGAAACATTCTTTGAAAGCATCGTGGCTCTCATCTAGAAAAAGTACTCTAAAACTGAATGAAATTGTAATGTCTTTGTTCAAACACGGCACAGAAGCATCGCCCATCTTCAAATGTAGGACCTGACTCTGTTCCATTAATAGGTTTCAGTTTTTGACTCAGCCGTCGTGGATTCTTTCTGCTCTGCTGATTTACAGTCCACAATTATAGCCTTGTTTTGATTTTTGTGTTTTAAGCGCCGAGGCATGCTTTCTGCGGTCTAGTGTTTGCATTTCATTCAGGGCGTAAAGAAACTGATTTTTCAAGACATTCATGCAGGATTTCATGAAAATCATTGGCTATGGTGCTGTTGCTTCACATACAACAACGTCGTACCAGTTTCATTCTGACGTTTGTCAAAAATTGCGGAAAAACCTTGCAAGACCAGTTTGCTAATGAAATATTTCTAGCGATCATGCCGCAACCTGTTAGCTCAGGCCCATTAACGGAGCAGTTTGCTTTGAACTGTTGTTCTTTTAAAGTCTTTGTTTGGGTACGACTAAGTTATTTCTTCACATACACCTTGGGTTTTTTCCTCTGCTACGTTGACATTCTAACAGAGCACGTGTAGTACTTTCTGCTTCACAACGCTTATCTCATGATCAGTTGGAGTGGAGAAGTTATTCCCAAAAAGCGATGTGAACTCATCTCATGTCAGTGGTGTAGGAGGTGTGGGTGCAGTGGGTGCAAGTGCACCTCCAAAAATTTTGATCTGTCGAAAATTTGGGCAAAATTTGTCAAAATCCGGAAAAAAGTGGAAATCTTGGCAACGTCTGTGAAAACCTTCACAAAATCCCTGAAAATACGGGCAAAAACGGCACCCAATGTTGTTTGATTTGAAAAAATGGCGCCCGATGTGTGTGAAAAAACTTTTTTTTTGGAGGCCAATCTCAAAAAGGTCTGTTTTCATGATCTTTGTTGGGAGAAAATAATCACACAGAAAGTTGCCCAAATATTTTTCAGGAAAAAGTCCCTCGTACTCCCCAAAATTTGCCTGCTCCTACACCTATGTCTCATATGAAACTTTGTTAACGTTACCATTTGAATAAGGTCCAGTGTTTCCATTTTTATACATCAACTTCGAAAGCTGCAGAATCTGCTTATAAGAAATAAAACCCTTTTTTATTAAAATTCGATGATTCACAATATCTTCCGAGTGACCAAATCCTCGACACAACGCACGTCAAGTGACAAACGCTGAACACACCACCATCCAGGCAAGCGTTTATACATCACAACATACAATGGCCGGACTTTACAAAGGTGGAGCAGGCACAGTTGCACATTTGCGCCAGAGTCAGGCCTGAATAACCACAAGTGAGTTGGACGCCACCATCTAAGTTCCGGCAACAGCATGCATGAAAAACGGTTACTTACCAAGTGTTGCAGGTAACATTCACAAAATCCAAGTATTCGTAAACCGGCTTTTCGACAAAATGTGAATTTCGCAACAAGTGACTCGGTCTGCTGCAAGTTTTAACTGAAAACAAACATGCATCTTTTGATTATTGTTGAAACGCGCGAAAATCTTTCAATAAAAGACGCCGGGCATCTGGCATGAACAACTTCATGTATTCAGAAATATAATCTCTCAAAAAATTATCTTTGTGCTGCAAGAAAGAAAAAGCTCTTCGGTAAAAGTTAACCGGACTGTAATTTCAGTTTGTGTCTGCAACATCATGAGATAAATCAGTATGGAATTCAAAATTATCTGCTAATGTTCAGCTTCACGTTTTGTACCTGAGCACGTCGATTGCTACATTAACCCTGCCAGTCCGTTTTCGGGCATAAAAACATGCTTTCAAAACTTCAAATTTTTTTGAAATTTCGGTTAGTGTTTATAACTTATAAAATACAAGAGAAGTTCAAACAAGGTGGTAGGCAAAATATTTGCAAATCGCTGATAGTAAAAGCCTTGAACATTAGCTTTGAGCAATGCTTTTTGACATTACCTTTTCCAAATTTACTCAAACTTATCTGTCCTTGTGTCAATGTTCTGCCAATTGCCAACTGGAGTTTAGTTTCAGTCAATTGTTTCATAAAGAAGTAATATAATAAAAAATGTAGGTCAATGTTGTTACGAGGACTTTATCATCCGAAGTTTGCGATGAACGTCTCCACAAGCATGGAGATGCGGCGAAAGAAATCAAGCGGAACAACGCACCAAGCAACCAAGATGATGACCTGACGNACGCTATGTCATCACCAAAACGGCAAGTGAATCCAGTGGACATGAANACTATAATGTGCAAACAGCGCTCATGGACACCAACCAAGTTCACCAGACTACAGCGTTTCAAGACATGGCCAACAGTAACTTGCCGATCGAGTTCAACGGGTCATAGTATACTTATAAGGGACCGCAGAAACCGATATATCGTTTTGCTCGGCGGTTTTTCTCGCGAACCATTGAAGGTACGTCGACAAGCAAAACATTGCGAGAAAGGTTTTCGCGGTATCTTTCAGATGAGTCTAATAAAAAGGTTTGTTTGTATTTGAAATTTTCGAGAAAATAGACTTTTGTTTTTTGCCCGTTTTGGGAACATTTTTTATCATTTTCAAGAAAAAATTTTCAAGGCTGCGTTTCAGCTTTTTCGAAACGTTTTTTTGGCTTCGACTGCTTGCAAGGACTATACCTAACCATCAAAATAAAAAAGTCACTTCCCACTGTTTTGGGGTTGATGCAAAAAAGCAATGTCGGGGCAAAAAAAGCAAGTTGAAAAAAGAGATTTTTGGGGTTTTACGCCAAAACCGTTGCCGGTACCGGATTTAGGAGTGCACCATTGGAAAGAACGAAAAAAGCAACCAGAATCAAAAAAATTCGAAACGTTTAGAACATTTTTAGTATACTTTTTGTCGACGTTTGGTCAAATTTTGGCCTTTTTCGCCAATTTTTAGACTTTAAATTGCCATAACTTTTTTTCTTATTATTATTTCTGCTTGAAATTTGGTGGGATGTTATAGGACGTGTATGTTAACATGTTCTACAACTTTCGTATTTTGTTTGTGTTCGGAACCGGAGATATGAATTTTTTATGCAAAAAATGAAAAACTCACCCCTAAAAAATTAACAAATTCCTCCCTGTATATCCCAAAAAAATTTGCATAATCTTTTTTGTAAATTTTTTTACAATCTGTAGGTCTTGGTTGATATTTCTTATGTAGAATGAAATTTTCTAACGTGTTTGTATAATTTTCTGCCCTTTTTTGAATATACCCACTGCTTTTTTGGATTCCTCCCTTTTTCGTTTTTTCCCAGGCTTGAGGTCTTAAAGGACGTCAAAAGTTCATCGCCAACACGTCAAAAGATGGGCGGTTAAAATACCTTTCTTACAATACCTTGCGGGTGAAGGTAACTTTAGCGGTTCGCGAGTTTTCTCAAAAATCGCGGAGCAATGTCGATATACAGCAGGCTGCGGTCCCTAAAGGGTTGCGTGATCAAGGCAGTTTATCGGCAGAAACAATTATTCCAAGGGTGAATGGATATCAACCATAGACAGAAATCTACAGCAGAAGAAGTATATACTTTTGCAAAAATCAAATGTATGCTACAAAATATTGAGAAAATGCCAATAACTTCTTCAAAGACCTTGTCAAGTTTTTTCTACGCCATATACCGTCTCTTCACTGTATATCCTTGCTTTTATAAAATCGCCTCTCAAGGGTTATAGCTGGCGATAAAAAACCGCAATCAAAAGATACGAACAGATATGTTTCAAAAGGTAGGACATGCTTCGGCAGTACATTTAACGAATTGAGCAATCAAATTCAAAAAATGTTTATGACAATCAATAAAAGTTTATGACAAAAGATATTAAATGAAACAACCAATTTCATAAATTGGAAAGGCAAACTCTTTCGCTTAACATCTTTTACTTCCATGTNCCCGTTGACTGTGGAAGACGCAAAGCAGCGCTCGGCGGCATTTTGCGTTCTTGTTCTTTTATTTAAAAACGCAACACTTTCTATGGAAATTNTCATGNAGCAATTATTTTATTGCGGTGGAGATCTAGAAGATCAAAAAGTACTGGCACCTAATAATCTGTCCTTAATTATTGCTTGTTGCATTGAATTCGAATCACTTTGATCAGGTTAGGTTACGAATTGCAAACGTTGAAAAAACACTGAAATACTCCCGATGAGTAAAGTTGCTTTTGCATGANTGCACAATCATTGGATTGGGGAGTCTGTTTCAATTAGTCGCTAAACTTTGCAGAANATGTGAGTGAAAACATTAATAGTATGAACAGATAAAAAACTATTGAGTTTAAATTTACAAAACAAGAAAATTATCAATGTAATAATAATAAGGTGTCGTCATAACGATGCTTGAAAAGCAGCTTCAACTTGTTTTTTTATTAGAAGCAAAAATTTGCGTGCCACAGGCTTGACAAAAACTCGTTGTTGATTATACTTATGTGAGCGCGTACTTTGGCAAATTGGAGCAGGATGATTCCATTGTCCGTTGTTCATGCAAGTTATGATGTCTTCACCAATTAGACGGTAACCCAAGTTGCACGTAAATTGTATTTTATCTTCGAACTCGTAATATCCCCTCTCTGATGCATTAGACATTGACTGTCCGTTTTGAGGTGATGAAATGTTCGCACATCTTACTCCTGCGCAGAACATAATCATCAAAAAGATCTAGACAACCGCAAGAAAATCGTTGACCGGAATCTCATAAGCAATGAAACAACACCAGTTAGCCGGAATGTTCTAATTTTTCAAATAAAAGATCAGTGTCGAGTCAAGCATCTGTGCGGGAAGAAGCAAAAAGTTAGGCTTCGTTCACATGTCGAAAATAATCGAAATGCCCTATGAAAAGTGTCTTCATGTCGAGCGTCAAACTCAAAACGGGCAAATACTCCGAAACTCCTCACCCTTCCTCTGAAAAATGACTCTCAAACTATCCACACTTTCTCTGAAAACTCTGTTAGTCTATCAACTTTTTGTGATTAGGAATGCGAAGTTATAATGACAACAAAAAATAGAAATGTTGCTTTACTTTCCCCTCAATTTTTAAAAATTATTCTTCTAATGTTCTCTTTCGTTTCACTTTGCACTTTGAAATTGTACGGTAATTTTTCACCGTGAGTTACCTTGTTTTGAAATGCTGCGATTTTTAAAATTCTTTTCCATTAATTTGAAATTATCATTCCGTAACTTGAATTGTAAAATCAAACCGATCTTTTTATAAAATAACAGTTCTCAAGACATTTCGAACAATTTTATCTTCAAGCAGTTCTGCTTTTACTAAAATGTCTAAAAAATTGTTATAGCAGTTTATCTACGAAAAATTAGGCATGAACTTGTGTTATTAGCCTAATTCAGTCAAAAAGAAAAACTATGCTTCCTTTAAAATGCTTAGCTAATGGATGGACAAATGTCTTTTGTTTTGTGGTGCACTCAAGTGCTGGAGTTAGCCCTGGTGCTTAAAGGCATGTAGTTCAAGAAATACAGCTGCTGATAAATATCCTATTTCGTGAGACTCCGGCTGGTAAATATGAGCCAAACATCAGAAAGGTTTTCAGAAAACTTGAAAAAAAACTTTAGTAGATGCAGCCTCTAGCTTAAACAATGGTACAAATTTAAGGCTTTCTTTGCAAAGTTATCAATTTCCTTCCGTCCATTCATAATGAAAACAATTTTGTCTTGAGGTTTTCAACATCAAACAAAACAAGCAAGACTTACTGGAAGTGGTGTAAGTGAGTTTGAACCCTCTTTGCTCAACAGCATAATCACTGTGGAATTGCAGAGTGACGCGTTGGACGTTTGTGCGAATCAATTGACCTGATCCGGGTGCTGTTGACCCGCAATGCTTGCTTTCGTGACCTCGATAAGACAACTGAATAAAGAAGCGATGAATCAGTGACATAATCAGTGCAATCATAAAATGGTGCGTTTTCAAAATTTTGCAAAAAAAATATTGGGTTAGTTGTCTGTTTACTTACGAGGCACTCTTTATAGAAGTGAACTCAGTAGGTTTCATTTTTAAGGTTATTTTTTCACAAGAACAATGTTTGATAAAGCTAACGTCCGTATTCATGAGTTTTCTTTTTTGTAAGCTATTTTCTCTAAAATAAAAGCACCCGAATTGTAAAAGTGCAAAGATGTCGGGGTGAAAATCCGCACCCAGTCAATATTTGCATCGAGCGTGACGATCAATAATACTCACTAGTTGAACACTAATTTTTGCAAAGATTTCAATTGAAACGAAATGAGGAAAAGCTTGATTCTCTCCTACCTTCAGCCAATCGTAGGGACAGTCAGAGTAGTTGAAGTGATCTTCTATTTGAAACGTTGCATTTAAAAACTGCAAATTCAAGCTTAAACCCTTTCGTACCTGAGAGATAAAAATATTTTGATTAAAATAATGCATATACCGTAATTGAATACAACCGAAATTATAGAATGACCTTAATTCGAAAGTAGTTTACCGCACAACCAAAGACAAATCTTAGCTATCTACGTATATCTGAATGCAAACTAAAAAGTATCTTCCACAACACAGCAGTGTCAAGAAAACAAAGCACTGCTGCCTTCAGATAGCTTAAATTTGAAATGAAATTTTCTTTCACACTCCACATTTGCAGGTACATACAGTTTTAACGGGGCATTGGTATTTGAACATTTAGTATGACTTCAGTTTCTGCGAATAAATCGTTGAAAAAAACGGAGAATTAGCTAATCCATACTGTAGATAGTAACTTTTTTCACATACAATGGTTAGGTGATTTGTAGTTCAGCATGCTGAAAACGTTCCGACTGGCAATTCCAATGAACGTTATTTGAGCTCAGCTGTCTGCAGCAAATTATTGCCCAATTGCAAGTTTCATGTCTCGGGTATTTATTTTTGCTGCACAGTAAATGCACCATAAAAATACACGAGCTTTGCTATATAAATCCTATGAAATATTATCTCCCAAAAGGTGGTACTCTTAGCCGTAGGCGTAGCCAGGGGGGCTCACGGAGCCATTCCCTCCAAACTTTTAGCATATCTAGTCATTTTGTGCTTTGAGAAGCAGCGTCCCAAACAACAATACTGTTGCTCGCCTAAAATCAAACGTTTTGGCCCTCCCCAAAATTTTGTGCTGGCCACGCCACTATTCCAACCACTAGTGTAAGTAAAGGATTTTGAAAGCAATCCCATTGGCTCGCGTTGGCCTATCATTGGAATTCTAGAGATAACTGGGCTAAACCACAAGGATTTCGTTACAATTTTGAACTTCCGCTCTTGAGCTGGATATACATGGGCGTTGGAGCCCTGCTTGAGCTTTGTGAATCATGCGAAATTATTTACAGNAAAATGTTTTCACTTGATTCCCCAAATACGAAGATTAAAGCTGGAAAATGGAAAGTAAAACAACAAACTTCCAATTCCAACTCTCTTTCATTGCAAATGCAGCAAAATTAGATTTGTCCCTAAAATGTGATGAGTGAGCTATTTTTGCAAGCTGAACCCACAAGAAAAATTGTTCAGATTTTGACTGAAGTAAGTTTTCTTATGGAGCCAAGTAGCATGAAGAGCAGAGGTATAGTACGGGGAATGCAAGAGAATGTTGTCCTCCAACTTTTTCTGAAAGATTCATGACATTCCCTTACTATCATACTGTGGCGCCAAAAGTGTAGCCTCTTTGTTGTCGTTTTCAGTAACTGTCTGCCAGAGGCAATTCTTGGCTATCTTGGCAATGCACTGCTTTTGTTTTTTAATAGGTCGTTTTCCCTCAACACTGCGCCACTCACGACACCTTACACCAAAGCTCCAATGGTACGAGCTCAAAAAGATTGGAAAGTACGGTTTCTATACCAAGCACTCATACTTGTATTGTCCAGTCACAATCAGCCAGCTTGGAGTACTGCTGCGGGTAGTCTGGGCTTGTGATGACCCCGTTGTCCGTGGTTAGCACTTGGCCGTCGCAAACCGCTGTGAGACAAATAATTTCTATTAAGCTCTCTGACATGTGAAGATAAAGTTTATCTTCTAGCCCCAGAAATTAGTGGAAAGAATGCTGCTGGTACATGTTTTACGTGGAAAACTGTCGTCCGACGCTGGTTATTTTTTTCTTTTTTAAATATTTTTCCAAAATCAGGCGGTTATTTCCTAGTTGTTAAAGGCCACGTAGATACTGCATTGTCTTGCATCATCAACGAAAGAAACAGAAACATAACAATTTCAAGGAAGAAACACTGATTAATGGTGTTTTTCAGAAAGCTTCTAGGCCTACACAATAATTTTTGAATTTGGAAGGGAAACACTATGCCCGGAGCTACCACAGTCGAACTTGCAAGAGGGGGCTCGGGATTTTGAAATTTTGTGAAACATTGTTATCGGGGCTTATTTTGGGGAGAGGGATTTCATCTAACCTTTTTCCCTGCGGAGTATGTCAATACTCCAAACCACAGTTACGCACGCAGAGTTTCTTTTACTCATCAAATCTTGGAGCAGTAAACTGTTCAATTCAGGACAATCTTAGTAAAAGTTACTCACCAGTGCAAGTGTGCTGATTACTGTTCAGAACAAAACCAGGCCTGCAAGTGCAATAGTAAGATCCGGGAACGTTCACGCAATGGTGATTGCAGTAAATTATTTCATCCCAATCCTCACCAGCGTATCGCACTTTGTCGCTGAGTTGTTGACACTCGTCGATATCTATTGCAAAATACAACAGTGATTTTGTCACAGCACGATTCATGTTCCAAACGTAAGACTTGACGTCAGACAAACAGTGGTCGCTTTCAGTTGAATGGTGCTGGGGAATGAAGACATTTAGGGAGGAAGATTGTGATCACTACTTGAGGCAGTCCCACCGTCGTTTACGAATCAGATGCTTTTTAGTAAATATTTTTAAATGGAGCATCAACACCGAAAGCAAAGCGACATGACCGCAATACGCTTTTCCGTAAAGTCCAGTTTGATCAACAAATCAGTCGCTCTATATGCAGTGACAAAATGTAGAGGATCTGGGCAACATGAGTGAAAAAGACGTTTCTCAACCTTTTTGCTCATGTTGCCCAGATAACTTTTTGGTAAAAATTGTGTGGCCCACTACCTTCTTAGCATAGCCTGCGTGCTGCATAGACTCTGCTTTTATAAGCATGAACTAACACATTATTTTCTAAAGTAGCGAATTCATTCCTTTATGCGATTCAGAGAGAATCTTTCTGTCAAACACAATGTGTTCCCACACTGCAGTGCAGTGGTTCTTAACCTTTAGAAACCCGCCGAACACCTACGTTATTCTCAAAGCTTGTTTCGAATCCCAGTTTGATGCAAAGTGATAACAGGAAACATAAAATAGCAACAAGAAAAAAATTAGGTTACAGATTAGGTGGGTTACTGAAACAAAATCAACCAAGAGTTCCAACTTAACAATACACTGTTTTGTCAATGATGTTTTCTGTTTAATTTTTGGCGACAGTCTGGGCGATTCATGTCTTTATTTCAAAAAAGCAATCCCCACGTCCCTTTTACAAGGAAGTCCCTTCCGTTAGGCCTATATGTTTTAACATCCAGCTGCATAGAAAATGCATGCTCGCATAAATATGTTGTTACGAACGAGAGAACATCGAGGGTAAATTTAATGATACGCGGATACCCTTCCATTTGGTATGGCACCAAAACGTATGAAGATTTGTTGTGCTGAAGGTATGCTCTTGAATCTCGCTTTCTTCAAACTCAATGTTGTCATCTGTGTGGTGATTGTTAATATCTGCGTTTGTAGTGTCAAAGTAACTGAGTTCCATATCCATGTTGAATACTGTTGTCGGTTAGGGAAGTAGTACCCAAAATAACTTTTCAAATCATGTAAAAGCTTTCTTTTAAGGGCACCGAAAGTGTCGGCCAAATAAACCAGGTAAGAAAAAAATTTGACCCTCGAAGTGTGTTAAATGCCGGTGTTGTGATATTCCAGAAACTTGGACAATTCTGTGCTAAATGCAAAAACGCGACTTACCACCTTTCACCGAGATAGCCAACAAACTTCAGAAGGGCAGAGAGTAACTTACGAGTGTGTTATCTCATACAGCTGCACAAAAATGCGATCATTGAGAGCGCCCCTCACAAGTGATTAACAGTTTGAACAACAATTTTGAGAGCGATAGCGTGAGTTGGTGGCAGCATTTTTGATACGGGTGCGTGTCTGTGCATCATGCAATGTGGTATGTGAAGGATCACTTTCAATCAAATTATTATAGATAATCAAACTATTGTGAAAGTTATACCTTGCTAACAGCAAAAAATGGAAATTGTTACAGAATATTACATATGTACGATTTATTAAAAGTGACGTGACGTGGACGATGATGTCCTCCCTAAACTTGACACTACCTGCAACATCTAGGATAACTTCGATTTTCTTATCCTATAAGCTTATGAAGGAAAGAAACATAGCCATTATAGTTCTCCATCCATGCAGTACGTATAGTGCAGATATGCTTCATACAAGATTATCATAGAATTGTTGCATTACAGAAATGAAGTGATTTAGCTTGTTGTGATTATGACGTAAGCGCGCTTTTTTAAGCTTTGTCCAAGATCTCCTACGCTGTATCTTTACTTATATATGGCATGGGCAGTGTGGCTGTAATCCATGAATCTGAAGACTGTTCCACTTTGACATATACAGTAGTTGTTATTAATAACTAAATTATAACCAAAAACGTTTGCTTAATTTTGTAATTCAGAGGACCTCTGTCGAACCCCTGAAACGTCTCCGCGTCGAACCCCAGGGGTTCGCTCGAACCCAGGTTAAGAACCACTGCTGTAGTAATTAGATGTTTAGGTAACTGTATATTCTAACATATGCTTGTCCTAACTCCACGGACCACTCAAAAACTGCGTCATGGCTCATAGTGGGCCATGGCCCACAGGTTGAAAAGCACTGATCTAGAGAAAGTAACAGTACATTAAAAGATCGTAGAATTTGAAATGACTTGAACAATAAAACAAATAATATCACCAGGAACCACAAAGTTCTAAGTATCACAAATTTTCTAAGCAAAACGTTTCATTTTATCAAAGCCACTTTTCAAATAGACCCTGCATCATTTTTACATTTGCACTCGGAAATTTTTGAACTTCTCAGTTGCTAGCAGCAAGGAAATATTTTGGCATTCTTAACAGCAACATACCTCAATAGTAAACGCATAAAATCGGTCAGAACAGGGGTTTTCCACCGACAAACATTTGGCTCACTAAAGGTGGAACTTTTAATTCCTGGTAGAAAATTTACCCCGGGAAAAAATTGGGGAAGGAAAAATAAAGATTCTAAGTTTTTACTTTTCTGCTTCCGCACGGTCACATATTTCTATCAAATTCTAATGCTTTTTCTCTTCGTAGCTTTAGTACTAGTAGCTAGCATGTTGTGTAATAAAATTTTGATCTAAGCTTGGCTTTTTTTCTACAGTATTTTGCTCAACTTATATTTTTGAGTTGTAATGATAGTCAATTAACTATTGCGATCGCAGAGCCTTGTGGAGAGATGGAGAATGGGAAATTTATGGTGTGTGTTGTCTACACGTTGTTCAGGTCTGTTTTGTCCAGCTGGGGAAACCGTACCAACAAAGTAATGAAGGTATACTTAAAATTACCTTTTAAAGCTAATTCCTCTAACAGCTAATTTTTTCTATGTGTTGTGTCGAGCATTCATTTCGAAATCTGCATAGGCTTTGTATATGTCAAGTAAAGAGGTGGTGCGGGCTAATTGCCCATGGTCGGCAAAGTGCACCTGCCGCTTTCCAACAAGAAGCTGTGCAAAAACCAATCATGTCCATCTTGGGCAAAGAAGATTTGGCTTGTCGATGAGGTGCCAAGCATATTTGTTTCGGCACATGAAAAAAATCGAGTTGCGAACAGACGCAGGTTCGACCTGCGTGACTCAACTCGGTATATGGTTAGTTGAACACCTCAGAATATTGAAAAATGCGTTCAGGACCGAGCTATGATCTGTTGCAAGTTTATCACTACAAACAAAACGTGAACCATTGTTGAATATGAAAAAAAATATTAGCCGTGTAAAGAAAAACTTCAAGCCTTCCTAGTCTGTTGGTTTTAACCACTGCACTTACATCAGATGCAATCGGATGGAGTGATGAACAGTGGAAGAGTAAAGGAAACAAAACTTGACGTAAGGATGATCTCCATGTGAAAAATCAAATACCACACTTTGAAAAGAGGTTTAGTAGAAACAAGCAAAAAGCTTAAAACTGGTATGTTTAGGGATCCAAATTTTCGTTTACTTAAAAATGATCGTTAAACAAAGTTTTCAGTGACGCCTGAATGAAAATTTCGTGGAAATATAGCGATGCAAGAAGAACATACTTATTTCGATTTCACGACCGTATAACGGCGAGCAGCGCGCAAACAGAAGAAAAACACCAGAATCCATTTGAATGGGTTGCGCTTTTGTGAATTCACAATGGGTTTCGAGATTCTGCCCTTTTGCAAACTCACAATGGATTTCGAGATTCTCTCCTTTGTAACTTACAAGTTCACAGATGGACACGAGTTTGACGGCCAATGAATGACTTCAACACTGTTGTTTCGAAAGACGTGCCAGTGCGTACTTTGTTTTCATCCATGTATAAGTCTTCGCATAGAAATCAAGCGCGTGTGCGATTGCGAAACAAACAGCTTTCACGGGCATGACTGGAAGGCTTCGTTGTGCGAAGGCTTCGTAGTTTCAAAAAATTTTGAAGTTACTGGGCCTGAATCATCACGGGTCGGAATGGGCTGTCCATTAATGGTTGGCCTGTGCACGGTTTTACTGCAGAACAAAGATGCCCAGCTGGAGTAAAACTTCACTTTGGAGTGACAAAAACACTGACTAATCTGTCTTGATTTTTTCAACTATCTGAGGCTAGCATGGTTTTGGTGAGGATGCTGAGTGCGTTAGTCATTTCTCAACAGCATCTCCACCACCATGAAGCTCAATTATCGTCACATCATCCACGTTTAGGCTCCTATTGGTGAAACATGTCTGAACTCAAAATTCCGAAGAAACTGCTTTCGAGATGATCTACGCACGACACGACCCTACGCAACTGAGTTAAGAAGGTTACATGTACCAACAACCTGAATTAAACAGTGGTGATCATGCATTTGAATGGATTGCTAGTCAGCTTGGAATATTGTTCCTCTGCCGAAAACGTAGAACTATGTTTTATTGCCAGATTCACTGGACGTATCTTCCATCTTATCTTGCTCTATGTGCTTCTGCATGGTTTGCAGCAGTTATGATTTGTCAGTCGGATTCAGTACGTTGTGCGACACTCAATTTTGACACAGATTTTTAGAAGCCATTTATGTCAGCAGTTTACAGGTTTCAGCGTAATGTCAACGTTCAAGTTTTTTGTTGAAAAAATCTGCGAGGACCTGAATGGTTAGAAACGTTGCTCAAACAAATCATAGCAAATGTATTGGGAAAAAGTTTCGTGAATTCAATTACACTTCACACTTTAGAACAGGGGTCTCCAAACTTTTTTGTCCGAGGGTCACATATGCTATTACATGATAGTTCGAGAGCCGGACGTCTTGCGTAATGTCATTGTTTCGGGAAAGGTTGCATTCACCAAATCAACAAATTTTTCGTTAATGTATTATTTTTTCATCATAGACAAAATAGCTTCGCGGGCCGTAATTTGGAGAATCCTGCTTCAGAATAAGATAAAACAGTAATGAGTAGCATGCCAAAATTTTTTCAGTTAACCCGGAATTTTAAATGCGGGTGCAGCGATCTCAAAACACAGTGACTAGCATAGAATATCACCTTCCACGAAAAGTTTTAAAGGAGCTCTATCAGTTAATTTGAGATACTAGATTTGTCGAAAAATATCTAGCAGATGTGCAATTGCTGTGGGCTGAATTTGGAATTGGGGAAACAGCTCAAGACATTGATTATCATGCGCAAAACGCATTGCCGCTTATGTTAAGTAAGCCTGAAACACACCTACCTTCAGACAAATAATGTGCGACGAAACCTACAGGCCGAGGATCCTCGTTTGAATAATCGGCAACAAAATGAATCTTCATGATATTTTCAGAAGACTTGAAACGCTGGTAATTCGCCGGGGCATCATGAGGAAAATGCCTTGCATTTCCGCAATACTTCTTGCTTGATCCAACATTTTCAAACTGAAATTACGATAGAAGCATGCAGCTCCAATGTGGCAAAAATTTTGCTTTCAGGTTTTCTGTTTCGGCGAAACAATGGCTAGCGTTACCCATACCTGAACGTAATCGTATGCGCAAAATCCACCCAAAGTTTCGTCATAAGAATCTTCAAGATCAAAGACCGTAAAATAAACTACAACGCGGTGTCCTAGATTTGCTCGTATCATCCATGTTAGATTTTGATTATCGGGATATGGATCAGGATATCCGGGACTTTGAAAGGATCCATATGTATCACTCAGTTCGATGACGCCGATAGCATTGTCACAACACCAGAGCAGCAGAAACACAGCGGCTATTCTGCAAATGTAGGAAAAAGTTACCATATATTGGGATACGAATAGCTAGTAAAGCAAACACAGCCATAAAACAGCAAAATTAAGTTTGAATCTTCCTGCACTCAACAATTAATAAGCTACACGGACAAGCACAAGCGTCAAACGCTGTTTTTGAACAGAATTTTAGTAGACCTGCTAAACCAGTTACCTCATGCTGAAGACATTCACTTTCTGTTGGTTGATATTCAGGATAATGCTGATAGACAGATAATCAATGATGAAAGGCACGCTAACCACACTTTGTAAAACAATTCTGTACAAAGCCTGTGAACATGCTGGGATAAAATGCGTAAAAATTTATCTTCAGAATTTTGTCACTTGAACGCAGTTATTGCAAAGATCATTTCAAAGTTCATTGATCAAAACGAAAGCGACACAATTCAGGAGCTTGTAACTTGTGTCATTCTATCAGGACTTTCAACGAGTGTGTTGCTCGTAAAAGAACTGAAGGTTGCATTATGTTAGCACGCAGGCCCGTAACCAGGGGGGTGCTGAATTTTTCATCCATGTATAAGGCGTGGTTGCTAACATAATGCAACTTCCCTTGAAAAATGTGTTGGACATAGTTTAAACTTTTGGACATAGTTTAACAAATTTGGGTCTCCGTCAGAAAACTCTTTCCCCTCTGGTCTCCCAAGCTGGTTACGGGCCTGTCAGCAAATCGTCCATCCATTGCGCCGGAAAAGTGGTAAGGCAAAAGGGTAAGCAAATTAACAACACAACGCCGATTCACTTGGTCGTCTTTGTGAAAATTGGTTACTTGAATACAGATATGTGGAAGTTTGAATCATCACAAAGTTAAGAAAGCAGAGACCAGAGAGCATATTACTCGAAAGCTTACAGCTAACCAGGAGCTTTTAATTGTCACCACCGCAGTGTGAGACACAAAAAGTGCTTGTGAGGAATGGAGATCTCATTTTGAAAGCAGTGAAAGATCGCCTTGTTATTTTGTTCAATTGCATTTATGTTAGAGATTTATAATATTTTTTATCATATCGCAAAATACCGCCCACGTCGTTCCATAAACTGCTGAAAGCTATCACACAACAGCACAGCTTATTTCAATGACATTGTCGATAAAAATAAGACGTTCCATCTCTAAACCGTTTGCAATGGCTAGTAGTGGCGTGACAAGAAAATCTAAATCGACCTGTAAGACAATTTATATTGTTATCAGGGTATTTTTTAAGGCGTTTTAGGGACCTGATTCGGGTCCCTAGAATTGAAAATCGGGTCCCTAGAACCAGGTGAAATTATCATCGGGTCCCTAGACACAGAGAAATCGGGTCCCTACAGGTACATACTGTGTACCGAACATTTTCCTTAAAAAAAAACTGTTGTTATTACAGGCATAAAAAATATCAAAACTTTGAATATGTGTTTTTTCGTTGGAATGAAGTTTTCTGACTTGTAGATGTTATGCTTTGTTGGATTTCCCTGTGCGCAAAACCACGACCAGTGTTTGTCACGTCAGCACACGACAAAGAATCAGGCGTAGCTTGACGTGCATGGGCGTCAAAACGAGCATTTCCCCCCTCTGGAAATTGAGATTAGGTACAAAAAAATTCTGGAAAACCTGAAGTCAGCAGCTCAATTCCGATTAATTGTTTTAATTTTTGTAGTGACAGTTTATTTGCCGGTATGACATTCACACTGCACAAGAGCCAAGTTCACAGTTATGGTGTCATGCGGCTTGCAATTCACTCATTTCCCCTCCTTTGCCTGTAGAGGCAGGTTACAAGAGTTGCGATCGGCTTGTTTTATTGCTGGTCTTTATTGCGCAACAACAACATGGCAAAAATCTTCACTTCATGTTCACTTCATGTTGCAGTAGCAGGCGTTTGTTGCATGTGACTGTTGAACGCAGATAACTTGTCAGGTAATGCAGCGAGACAGTGGCTGCTGATAGTGGTTAGCCACGTACATCTATATTATGTGAAAAGAAACATGAATGAATCGAATCTGCAGTAGTGTTTCCACAAGTCTGAAAAGTCCATTGTTAGTGGAGTGTGATCCATGTGGCTGAGTGTCAAACGAACATTTATATAGTGTGAAAAGAAGCATGAATCAATCGAACCTGCAGCAATGCTTCCACAAGTTTGACCGTCCATTGTTAGTGCGAGTGTGACCAATGTGCCTCAGTGTCAAACTACATTTATTCAGGCTTCTTTTCACGTATAGTAAACCTCGGTTAATCCGGATTCGGTTGATCCGAATCTTCGCCAACACCGGATAAAAGTGGTGATACAAATGATTTCTAACGTTTTCCTTTATAAAAATCTTCGGTTTATCAGGATTTCTTAATCCAGATCTTCGCCAATTCCGGATCAAATTAGCTTTTTTCGCATCTCGTAATCCCGATTTTTTTAACTTCCACGCTGTTGTGTTCTTAAGTGCACTGACTGACCTTTAGGAAAGATTCAGCAGCTTTCAGATGCAACACGAGCGTGCTCACGATCACCAGTGAGCGTACAGCACTATGAAAAAACGGCCGCATCTGAGCGAAACATCCGACTAATCGTAAAAACGATTGTTACGTCACACACGAGCATAGCATTTCACGTTGAACATACGCTCAAGGCACGCGCAAGCCGCCGCACCACTGTTTCAGTCTATTGCAGGGTTGCCAGTTTGGCTTTTTTTGAGGCCAAATTTGTAATTTTTGGCCTTTTTTCAACTCCTTTGGCCTATTTTTTATTTTTGAAGAAAGGTCAAATGAAATTTGGCTATTTTTGGCCACATGGATTTTTTATGTCGATTTGGGAGATCTAACGATGATTTTGGCAGGTTTCTGGGCACATGACAGATTTCTAGACACTGTTTCTGGACACAGAATTATAAATTTTCATTGGAAACTCTACACGAGAATTTACAATTTTTTGTTTTGCTATTACATGCTTATAAATTTGCAGTTTCAAGCTACTCTTCAGCAAAACCAAAAGTTTCAAGAAGTTCATTAATGGAGTGAGTTTTATTCTTTTTATGTATAAAACATGTACATAATGCCTTTCAAAAGCGCATTTGGGTGTTCTAAAGGTGTCGTTGTGTATTTATCGTGTATTTGGCTTTTTTCGGTGCTCTTTGGCTTTTTCAAGGGTTGATCTGGCCTTTTTTGCTTATGACTACCTGGCAACCCTGATTCCATGCAAACCAAATAGGTGAGAATGCGTGACGAAAGGTAGCAGCCGCTGATGAAGCGCGGAGAATTCGCAACGATGTGTTTAGCGGCAACGTGTAGAATTGGTTAGGATATATGCCAAGCAACATGTCCAACAGTGTGGGAGCATCAGTGCCGATGACCGCAAAAGATACAATTCAAAACGTCAAAGAAAGGGCTCGTCGCGGTTGACATGCAGAGCGCTTGAAAAGAACGTTGAAATTGAGATTATAACTGAAATGCTGAAAAGACGAACGTGAAAGCAGTAACAGTATGTGGTGAGCAGGCATCTAAAGGAATGACCAAAGCCCCAAAAAAATGGTTGGAAAAGAAAAGCTACTGACAGAAAAAAAGGACAGCATAGAGTGAATTGGCAATAACAAGATGTGATGCAGAGGCCGTTACACTCAACAAAATGCACAGGTTGGGTAGCAGTTTCCAAAAATTGTATTGTTGACCCATATTGGTTTGAAGACGGAAATGAGAAATCTCAAACTGTGAATACGGAGCGCTATGTGACAATACTAAGGAAATTTTGTGCATCGCTGTCACGACACAGAGGGATAAATCGAGATGAACAGTGGTTCCAACACTACGGTGCCACGCACTACACATCAAATGATTCCTTCGCCTGGCTTAGGAAGTGATCTCAGGAGAGGCTGATCAGCAGGAAGTGTGACGTTAAGTGGGCACTGCACTCACCGAACTTGAATACCCAGATTTTATCTGTGGGGGTATCTCAACAGGGCCCGATTAAGGGGGGGGGGCAACGGGGGCAATTGCCCCGGGCCCTCCGCTCCAAGGGGGCCCTCGTGATGACATTTATTTGTTTTAAATAAAATATTCGTTTGAAAAATCGTCGTGATTCAAAAGAGCTACAAGAATACAAACTCTATATTCCGATGTTACTTGAGCATCATTGATGGTTTCTCTGCAAGTTTGACTTTCTGCCAGTTTTAGTAATCACTACTGAATATAAATATTTTCGGTTTTGTGCAATGCAAATATATTTGAATTTTGCTTGAAACTTTTCCTGATAAACCTTCTTTTGGCATGGGTTTATCTACTCGTGCATCACGCCCACTGCACAAATGTCGCGAAAACGATACTATTTGCGCACTTAAGCAGCAAAGGAAGTTCTGCTGTGGTTGCTGTTTGGTATCTATGATTCTGTAATTCTTGTGCGGTCTGGGGGTAGCCGCAGCCGAACTGCGGCCTTTGTTTCGTCATAAAGGGTAAGGTATGGGGAAATGTACTTTTCCTCCGATGGCTACTATTCTTGCGTTACATCGTAAACATATGAAACTAGTCAAGCCATTTACACCACATGTTATTATGCAGTCCATCAGAAAAGGTTTTTGATCAGTTGATTTGTAGAACGAAAGAGCAGAAAACGAGATTGCAGTGTTTAGCTAGCGGGATGCCGAAAATTGTAATGCCATCAGCGTCAAAGGATCTGGCAGTGTTAGCTGAAACGCCGCGACTGAAACGTTTTTTTTTCAGCAAAGCTTTTAAGCAGCAACGTAAAAAACAGTGGCGTTAATCAGGGCACCTGAAAATGTAGGCCAGTGCTTTTCAACAGGGGTTCCGCAAAACATGTAGTGGGGTNCCGTGAGTTTTAATGGTTCCTCGTTTTTAGGGGAAATTATTTCTTGCTTCAGTATGTTGATGCGTCATTACGAAATGTTTTTGATCACCGTGCCGCATNCAAACTCCAAGTACAGTAGGCCAGTGGAGACGGCGAAACAAGAAATATTGATAGTTGTTACGTCTCTTGTTCATTGTTGTGCAATTAGAAGAANGTCATTGTTGCATTATAGTTATACNATGTTGCCGGTGTACAGTTCATGTTCGCAGTACTGTACATCGGAGTCAGGGTTGCCAGGTCGACCCTTTTGGGACCAAATTTCAGAAATTAATAAATACACGCACAAAGTGTGTGTGTTTTTAACAAACACACGCACAACGTGTTTCCTGTCTGGGTCTCAGACAGGATCCAGGGTGGTCAGATTTAATATACTGTACTCGCAAAAATTAGATCTGACTACCCTGGGTCCTGTCTGAGAAACCATATTTTTTCACATTTTTGACTAATTGATTGCAGATTTTCACCAAATTCCTAAATATTGAAAGTTTTCGATGAGAAACTTTTGTTAGGATCTTAGAGTTAATGTGATAGTAAGTTCATCAGAATAACTAGGCTGAGTGTTACTTGCTGCAGTTGTAGAGGTAGCAGTGATTTACCGTTATTTAGGTGGTGCACGTGTTTGTTGCTTTTGTTCGGATTGTTGTTGATCATTTTAACACTTATCGAGGATGGTAAACTTATCTCAGTTTGCGGCTACACATGGAAATAAATTTGGTCTGTTACGATCTATCATCATGTACTTGTTTTGCTGTTGAGCTACAATTGTGATTGAGTAACACTGCCATTTCATAAATTGCTAAGTATTGGTTCATATGACTTTGTAACTGCTGATAAATTTGGAAAAAATAATTGGCCCATTTTTTAGCCCATTGTCTTAAAATACGCCTCTTTTATGGGCTAGATTTAGCCCCTTGGCAAAACGTAGGTCTGGCAATCCTGATGGGAGTAGTAGAGAGTAGACTACGGACTAGAGCTGCTGTTCAGCCTTTGTGGGAAAAGTAAAACAGTGTGAAACCCAACTTTTTACTAGCTAGTCAAGCCAGATGAAACAAAATAGCATATTTTCCTATGTGAAGCGAAATAATAACAACAACGAAGTCGTGGACGGAAATGAGCAATGTAGCTCAAATGTAAAAGAGGCGTCTTATCCACAGCGGACCAAATGTACTTCAACTGCCAAAGTTAGAAAATGGGACGACAAACATTTGAGCTACGAGTTCTTTTTGCGAAATTTTCAATGCAGCAGATACATTCCACAAATGCAGAAACAATCGTGTCATTACATTTCTTGCTTTTTAAATTCAGTAATAACTGTTTATTTCTTGAAGTGTCTAAAAACGAAATATTTGATTTTTTTACAAGTAATTCGTGTTTTTAAATTTTTGTTAATGAGGGTTCCATGACAAACGCGGAAGTATATCAGGGGTTCCATGATGACAAAAAGGTTGAAGAGCACTGATGTAGGTGAAACTCACGACCAGTGGTGTGTTTAAGTGGAGGCGAGCGAGGCACGTGCCTCGGGCCCTCCATTTTTGGGGGCCCCCTTGAGGTGTTACACGCGCAATTTTTCCTTATTTTTGATGAAAAACTTATTCACTCATATAATGTACTACAAAGCAGATCATAAGTAAGTACTCTACTTTCAAAGGGCACCCCTACAGAAACCGAAATGTACAGGAACTTTGCTTTCAAGGGAGCCTCAACAGGAACTGCTGTTGGAAGGTAATTTGCTTTCAAAAGAGCCTCCAACAGCCCCTGAAATATGTAAGTGCTCCGCTTTTAAACTTCATTGAAGGGACCCCTAAAAGAAACTGTAATGTGTAAGTACTCTGCTTTCAAAGGGCCGCTACAGAAACTGTAATGTGCAGGTACTTTGCTTTCAAAGGGGCCCCCAACAACAACTACAATTTAAAGGTATCTGCTTTCAAAGGGGTCCCCAACAGCAACTGTAATCTGTAAGCACCTTCCTACCAAAGGGCCCGCCAGCAGCAACTCAAATGTGTAAGTACCTTGCTTTCAGAGTGGCCACTAACAGCAAATTTAATGTGTAAATAATAGGCTTTCAAAAGGGACCCAAACAGCAATTGCAATGTGTAAGTACCGTCCTTTCAAAGCGTCCCACCAACATCTCCATCAATGGGCAAATAAAGAAAAGTTTCAAACCAACTTCTACACCTGAAAAAATTGTGGGTTAAAACTTCTTCCAAAATTTTCTGCAAAGACCCTATCAAATAAGAGCAAATAAGCCTACTTATACCAAATGATATTTTTTTATACCAAATGATGATTTTTAGAGATTGACATATTTGGTATATTGACAATTTTATGAAAATTGTACCTTAGTGAAAATAAGACAACATGCAATTCTTATAGCAGGGACCACACTACATCTTTTAATTTATAGGACATTTTCTTCTTAGTTCATGAAGTAATTTTGTATTATTGCTGTTGCGCTGCAAAAACTGTTAATAAGCAAGGCTACATTCATGCTTCTTATCACGTAGCAGAAATGGCAATTATTCAGTGTTACGAATACTCATTTTTTCTACAGATATTCAGGGGCTTTAGGTGGTTTGATTTAGCGTATGGCTGAAGTCATAGGTTATGTGAAGCTTGACTAGTAAATGGTTGGTTTGAGGTAGACTTAGTAGGTAATGTTTAAGCTCTTTTAGCAGCTCTTAGCCAGTATAACTTGAACCGTTTTTTCTTAGCACAGATTTAATTTATTGTGTAGGCTACTTGCTGCAGTAGCAATGTACATGATGAATTATTTCCTACTTTTGCACATTTTTCAAACAACTAGTGTCAATGCAAGATTAGGGAAGCCTTGACTCATCCAGCCTCAAAGCTTTCCAAAACAAGTGTCGAATTGGATGCTTTTGTATGCTATGTTCTTGCAGTTAAAAGGATGAAATTTGAAACAAATTTAATGTTTCAATTCTTCTTGGTTGTATTTTATAGTTTCATGGATTCCCACAAAGACATGAATGTGAACAAAATCAGGATACCAACTACCAAGGATTTTTTCAAAGGGGGAAGGTGTGAAACTTTCAAAGGGGTAAACTTTGTAGTTTATTGATGGTGAATGCAGAGAAAGGGGCGCGAAACTAAAGAAGTGGGGGCGATGCCTACTGCTATTGCCTAATTTTTATTTGTTGCCAGCCTTGTCTTCCCAACTTTCAGTGTTTTCAAAGCGTGTATCATGAACACCCTTTTGCATTTTCTCCTTCTGCTATTTCAGTTATGCCGAAGTCTCAGGAACATACCCTTGGGTGGCAGTGTCTTAGGCAAATCAAAAGTAATTATCACGGTTGGCTGAGTATGATGACGTCATCAGAGGGCCCTCCTTTTTAGTCTTGCCTCGGGCCCTCTCAACATTAAACCCACCACCACTCACGACATAAGTTTCGAAGCACCTTTCGAACTCACACTGGTTGGCCGTATTGACATCAGACATGTTATTTTTACGGTGTTTTGCTTGTAATCTTTGGTTTCTGTTTATTGTTCGGGTGAATGTTGTTTCTTGCCGAGTCGCTCTCTAGGCTGTGTAAATACTTTTTCTTAGTAAGAATACACTGTAGTGTTTGTATCATAAACTCTCTTCTCGCAGCTAACTGTATGTGCAGCTGAGTATTGTACTTTTAAAGCATTTCATCATTTCATGCGGCTTACAGTCAAGGGCTGCTTACATATTTTATTTCTTTACTTTATCGCAAGGTTTAGATGACGCTCAGTCTTTCTTTGGCTACGTTTTGTCGNCCAAACTCTTCTTTCGCATTGGATTTTCTTTAGCATCACGTGCACATCCGTCACAGGGGGGATTATGATAAACAGAAGGCAGTTGTAGTAGTGTAAGCATCATACCGGGCTTGCCAATTAACGGGAAACGCATGAGTACGCGAACGTCGCGAATGCATCTCAGAGGCTTAGGTAACCTGTGTTCAATTGCGGTTTACAATCAAGGGCAGCTTACATTAATTTTTAACACCATTTCCTGCGACTTGCAATCAAAGGCGGCTAACAGTCGAGTAAATTCGGCAGGCACATAATTGACTACTGTACTGGAAAAACCAAACAAGAACGTTGCGAATCAGCGAAAACAAATTTTTTTATTTTACAAATGATGACGTCAAGCAATACGTCATAGGGGTCTCATGTTAAAATTGCCCCGGGCCCCCCTACCCTTTAATCCGGCTCTGCCTACAAGCCTGCATAGAGTCGTATTCTAACAAATCACGTAGTTTTCTACTGTGTGAAAAGAAGTCTGCACAAGCGCAGTTTGATTAAGCTATCTATGTTCACTCACGTACATTGTTGGTCACGTTCACACAGGGACGTAACGAAGTTGGTTGGCGCACGGGAAAAGAAGCAAGTTTGGCGCCCCCATTTTCAAACCTTAGATCTTTTGGAAGCATATTTCAGGACCAGATTCACTTACAGGCTATATAGGCTTAAGCCTAGGGCCTCAAGATCCAAGGGGGTCTCCCAAAAACTGTGGTACGCATAGAGTCAATGGCCAGTATAAGATTACTTAGATTAAACTTCGTCAAAAATGTATGTCTTAATTATTATTCACAAAATTTAGTTTTAGTCATCTTTCGTGGTGATAGCGCCAGAGTCATCCAACAAGTTTCCATGAATCTCAATATNATGGTTGGTCAAGCAGCATGCCAACTATTGTGTCGATATACTCAAAGCACGCTGGCTGCGTCNTGCGTTTNCTGAATCGTACCGATTGTTATGTGTGATCCATCAAAAGAACTTGTGGCTGTTCATGTTTGAAATGCACCTGATCAGTGGCATNACTGACGGGTGGCAGGGGTGCGAATCTCCCCCCCTGTCAAGCTAAATGCAAAACCCGGCCCCGACCTAGGTTGTATTTTGGTATTTACTATTCTTTTGGTTCCAGTAGATTGTTGTTTTTTTACATTTTTTGGAATGTTTTCCGGTGATTTCGGGTTTTTGTATAGCCGTTCAATACCGGAGTTGCTATTGTTTTTCAACTACTTTCAGAGTGTTAGCCAGTGGGTTCCCTTCAACTAAGTTTCCCCCCTGGTTCAAACCTCTAGTTACGCCACTGCACCTGATCAACGCATGGTTGTACTGCAGATAAGAGCTATGTGTAGGGCTAGCGGCAGTGTCCTACAATAAAAGCATATTTGCTTCTTAGGTGACTGAGCAATACAGTAGTTTAGTCAGCGTTGTATCGCGTAAAGCTCGATTGGTATTTCAGATGTGATTTTTTCCATCTGAATTTTCTTCAGTAAAGTCATTCAGAAATCAGATAGCTATTGAGTACTTGCGCAAGTTTGTACTGCTCCCATGCTAAGCAAAT
>JGI24158J21664_10001411_pt1 | contig 27029 bp, 13 predicted proteins | sample Ectturendosymbi3_FD_21664 | JGI IMG/M metagenome (IMG submission 21664) | reverse complement strand
CCCGATGGAGTGATCTTGGTGAGTGACCTGTAACAATGCTTGTAAACCTGGTTAACAGTTGACTGTATTTCCTAATGGTAACGACGAGAGTGATCTCGTCGGGTGATCTCTACTGTTGCTTGCTGCCACAGTGCGAAGCTTTGCGCACATGCCGCTCGGGATTTCCGATCGCAACAGTTTCATGAAACATTTTTTGGCTAAATCCGTTTTATCCATCCTGATGCATGCAGATTAAAGTTTTAAACAAAATATGGGAGATGATTTTTGAGACGAAAATTTTTGATGCATTTGTGAAGTGTTTCTTCTGTAAAATTTTTGCTGGTGTACTGTATATATATATTTTAATATTGAAATGCCCACAAATCCCTTACATTGCAAGGTACTTTTGCATAGTTGCATTTTTTGAGAGTCACGAAGCAACTCTCTGAATATGTCGGTGTAAGAAAACCAAATATGTTTCTAACGATCACGTCTTCGTAAATTCGATTCCTCAAATCTCTAGGTGTGCTGCAAGCTTTTGGTGAATCAGCCGACTGGGCCCTGCTGTGATGTCTTTGCCATGATTCAGACTTGCACATATCCGTGTTCAAGCAATCTCGCGAAGGCGACAGATAGTTCTTCAATTTCAGTGAAAATACTTATTTAAAACGTCGTATTTTCTAGTTTTTACTTGCTGCAGCTTGTGTTTTGATTTCTTCATTCTAGTTTTGACGTTGCTTCCTTTCTCTGCTCCTAGGTTTTCAGCATTTCACTCATACGCATTGTTTGCCGATTTCGCACCGACGATGCGCCGGGCATTCGATTTCCTTATGTAACAAATTTTGCTGAAAGATTCGGTCGCGTCGCTCTTGTGGCTTCGAGACTAATTACTCGAAGTCTTTTTTTCGTTACAATTTTGCGTATTACCATGCCGTGTTGAATATCGTTTATTTACGGTTTAACTGTTACATTGACTTCGACTTAGTTTGAAACCTCAGGCAAATTTCCTTATCCTATATGTTAAGTGACTACTTATATGTCTTGGGCATCGGAAAAACACAGAATGATTTACAAAATAGTGAGATGAAGGCTGTTCGTTCCTGATGCAACGTTCCCACAACAAGCAAGCTAGAAATATTGGGTTCCTTTTTTAAGGGCACTCAGATTTGGATTTTAAGTTTTTTATAATTGTTTTTCTGCTACTCGTTAGGGTTTGGGGTTTTATGGCAGTTGATTTTCTCGGATGTGCGCCATATCTGTGATCAACATTTCAGCGGTATGTTAACACCAAAAATTCTGAGTTAGCTTTTCGGGTATAGCAGTGCTTAACAGGTTGCAAACCTGTATTTTCATAGATTATATACGTCCAGGCAAGTTTATCCATCTTATTTCTTGGCATGTTCATTGCAATAGCGTTATGTCCTGGCAGTGAGTACATTCATATTTTAGATCATTTTAAAGCGAAGTACATTGGCAATGAAATATTTCACGCGTTTGTCGTTTCAGATAATCACAATCTTGAATATCCATTTTCTGAAAAATTTTGAGTGTTGACATGGCGTATGTGTTTACCTATTGCCAATTTAATAATTTCGTTGGTAACAGTATTCATTCGGACGTTGCTGTCCGAAGGTACAACATATCCAAACGTTTGGTGCTATCGAGTCTGACAAAATGCATATTTCTTAAATTTTTCTGAAGTAATTTTTCCGCAAACGCAGATATACGCTGGATTCATTGCTAGCGAATACGAGTTGCGACTACTGGTTGCACATGAACACATCGTCGCAAGCACTAAAGGAGGAGAGGTGCTCGCATTGGGTTTACGATCGTTCCACTTACCAGACCACTGTGGTGTCTCAGTTCAACTTGGTTTGCGATCAAAAGTGGAAGATTAGGATTTCTCAGTTTTTTTTAATGAGTGGAATTTTTTTTGGTGCTCTTCTGTGTGGCGTCGGGTCCGACAGGTACGTGTTTTCATGCAAAAAAATCTTTATTCATGTTCCGTATCGTTAATTTGTGCTGAAAAATTTTGGAAACCTGTAAAATTTCGTGTTGAATCCATTGCCACCATGTGCTTTTTTATGCATCGAACTTCAAATGAAACGTGAAATACTGTACGCAGTTTTACTGCCATGTTGCTTGTCAGATGAATTGTGCTGCCTGTGGCAAAGGTATAGGAAAACCCAGCGAAGTTGAAAGACTTTCCAGGTTTTTAGTTTTGAAACATTCCAGGTTTTTAGTTTTGGTGAAGCATAGTCTCGCGCTGATTTTAGTGAAACACTGCTTTCATCGAACGATGACTAGTTCAATTTTCTTTTGACGCACAGTAGTTTCATGCATGCCTTTATCTGTTGGAAAATAGAAATCTTGACGCAATGAAATGTTGCCTCCTTTAGTTTTGTAGTTCTATTTGAATAATGCAAAGGACAGCGTTAATAATTAATTAAATAATAGTTGATACTTGTATTTAATGAATTAACACGTAACTTCCTGATTTTGCTTGTCCCCTGAACTGTCAATGGAAACAAATGGAAACAACCACCCTGATAATGATTTTATCCCTATCTCCTTCGCAGTATGCTACACGACTGATTTTGTGACCCATGTTAATAAGTTGGCGTCGAATGATCCTCCTTTGGTACATTGTAACATATGATGTTTCTTTGAAAGGACAAGCTTGAAAAAATTAAATTTCTCATGCTCAAAACCACTAGGTAACAAGAATTAAGAAAAATTCAATTCATTCACTAATTCTCGGCTAGATGTTTGAATGTGTATGAATTCCGACATTGGTGTTTACAAGCATTTACAAAATGCTGAAAATTCTGCAAATAAAAGATATTAACAGTAGCCAAGTTCATGTATAAATACAATAAATCACAGATGCCGGTTGCATTAAACGATAATTTCAAGCTCATCATAGATGTTCATCGGGATGTAACGAGACAAACTACAAATCGGTAGTTTGCTTTGCCAAAAACAAATTCAAACTAGGTACGAAAATGTTGAAGTACACAAGCGTAGATATATTGGCGGTAACAAAAAGCACACCCATAGATAGTACCGAGACGGTTGCTATGACATTTAGCACCGCTAAAAGAGTGCTGTAATAAGTGCAATGGCCATCTGGTCAGGAACTCGTTCAGAAATAAAAAATATAACCTTGTTTTTAACTTTTTGAAATTCAGTTTGAAAGAAATGAGAAACAGTGTTGGTATTCTTTGTTTTCACTGTATGTGTGCATTACCAAAGTGCAGTGACTCTGTACTGCTGTTACTACTAAAGTAGTTCCATGATGTATTACTGTTATCTCTTGCTTAATTTTGCTGTTGTTGCGTTCACTACAAATTAGTATTTCTGGCATTAGACTCGTATCTAGTAGGGAAGTGGTTCTCAACCTGGGGTTTGCGAACCCCCAGGGGTTCACGGGAAGATTTTCAGGGGTACTTGGATGGCAGTTGAGTTTTCATGTATTGCTATTTTTTAATATCCTATATTCGAGGAAAATGCGTCAAACAGGCACAGCCTTCACACTAATGTTTAGTATAAAGTGTTTGAAATAAATACTTTAGTTAATATCCTTTGCAATGCCATAAATTGTTAGTTACTAACTGTTAGTCAATATACTACCACTTAATTTAGTGTCAGCTTACTGGGGGTTCAGATTGATTGTTTTATGACTTGAGGGTACTTAACGGGAAAAACGTTGAGAACCCCTGTAGTAGGGTGTCTTTGTTACCCGATCGCACTGCGAACATTGCAAACCGTGTATCTGCCAAGCGGTTTACGAGTTTCCTTTTTCATGCGTGAGTTTTCACATCGACCGAAAATCCATTTCCAGAGCGAACGACTGTATGCATCATTCTCAGTCTGATTTAATTTCTGACACGCATTGTAGCGGAACACTAGTCAACAAGATTCTTAACACGCGTTGTTTCCAAAAGGTTTACCTACAGGCTTTTTCAAGATTTTTTTTACGATACTGTGCTTCGTTTTGGTATCAGCTTTTATTTCATTCATTAATTGAAAGCATCACGTCGGTTTCATAGATGAAAACTGCACGCTTACAAATCATGTCGTGGTCCGCATCAAATTCATTGCTCCATTTTCCCGCTTCCTTGCCTGCATCGTTTGTGAAAGTAAAAATGTGCGAGAAATTTTTGACTGATGAAACAGAAGTGGACTTGGCGTGATATGAAGCGATTCACTCTCCCTGCGGACTTGGTCGCGGGATGTCGTTGCAAAACTGAAACCTGTTATCTTTTTTGCGTAATCTTCTCTTTATTTTTCTTGAGGCAGGTGGGGACGAAGGACGCTTTTTCTTATAGCGCTTATTGTCTTGCTTGTGTCAGCTGCTGCCAGTTCACTCGTGAAGAGTTTCTGGATTTTCACTGTGCTGCGTTTTTTCGTCGGCTTCGGAGGACTGGGAGCTTGCGTTACCGGATATGTTTACGGTATGTTGATAAAGTTGTGCCGTATTTTCTGCACTCTGATCAATATTTCTATCTTTTATTTGTGCAAACAAATGACAACTTACCTGAGAAAGTATCATCGCCAATAAGTGAGCTGAAATAAGGCGAGAATTGTAAATTATATCGACATGCATAAGTTGATTTTAGCTTCTCTTCGGAAATTAAATACCGGAGGAGAATGTTTCATTTTGAAATTTCGAGCAATATGCGCTCAGCTCCATTTTTTGATTGTCTGGAAACAATAATATTGTTAAGAACAAAACACCCTAGTGCTGTGTGTTGAATTTGCGTCACATTACATGTACGGATTTGATGTAAGCTATAAAAGTATAACTATGCAGACAAATTTTCTAAGATATTCAGGCTTTTCATCTTTTGATATCTATTTTTAAGCACCAAATTAGCTGTAATTAAATGATCATATTAGCAGTGTTCATAGTCCAGTGGTTCCAGTCGAAACTGCTAGTTATGCTTTTTGCTGCACTATTTTGTTTTTCTCTTTACAAAGTAACTTTTCGTTTCTCTGAACCTTCAACCGCATTTGACCTTCCACCTGCGGTACCTGCTTTTCTGTTTTGTCCATGTATTCAATTTCTCCGATGATCAGTCAGTTTTTTAATATATTGACTCTACATTGCCGTTGACACCAATCAACGTGCGCGGAGCACGATTAAGATCAGTAATTTTGAATGAAAGTAAGTTTTTATTGATTAAGAGCTGTTGTTAATCTCCGTGCAACAGCATAGAAGCTAAGCTGTCCTGAATTCTATCAAGCTTGGCACTGGTGTGTTACGTTTGTTCGGACGACGCTCAAATCAAACCTGTTGTATTTGCTAAACGCAATCAGACGTCCGCTTTCAGCTGGGACTTCATTCAACACCATTTAACTTGCCTGAGCCAAAGGAACTGCACATCGGTCTGTTCCTCTCTCCACGCATATGAACTCACAAGCCCACGAAGAAAGTCTGGAAAACCAGTGCGAAAACGCAGCTTCAGTCAAGTGTAGAGTCTTAAATACCACAATAACTCCCTGATTTATCTTCACGAATTATTCGCTTATCATCATTCGCACTCAAAGCAATCCTGTTGACTTCTTCTGCATAAATCTCATGTCCTCGGCTTCGAATCACTTGCATGGTTCGCAGTTCTTCCTTTCTGGTGTTGTTCCAGGAGGCACACACTTGTCCTGAGAGGCAACTTTTCTTCAAATAGGTTTTTTCCCCATCACGTACCCACGATTGTCTCATGCATCCCACCCTGCCTACACAACCATCATCAGACTGGTATGGTAACAATCACATTCGAGCATTTCACCTGGACACTGACATCCGATCTCAACCGAATTATCATCACAGTCGTTGTATCCATCGCATATATATTATGGTGGATATCTGCTCGGGTCGCTAGCGACCGATCAAATCAGCGTCGGGTCCACAACGTGTTCGTGCGAGTTTTTGAATAAAACTTGGTAGCTGAGTAAAATGCGCAAATTTTTTTCTGCTATATGCCTTTTTAAGAACGAACGATTGGAAGAGGTGTTCTTGTGAAACTGTTCAACTTGTTACAAAACCGACTGTTCAGAATTTAAGTGCTAGACTTGAGTTTGTTGTTTTTCTCTACCTAGTCTTTTTTCGGTCCTAGACTGAATTTTTTTCGATATGACCGAAAAAAATTTTGTCACTTCGGTCATAATGTGCACAAATATAGACTAGTGCATACTGTTACGGCAAGTTTTAATACTATTGTGGCACAAATGACCGAAATGTCTCAGTGAAAAAAAAAACAGATCTCTACGTCTGCTTGGCAGTTGGGTGCTGTAAACACTGACAGAGTTTGTCTCACGGTAGTTCGTTTGCTGAAAATTTTCCAGCCATGGAAACCACCAGCAACCGTCACCGGGTCATTATTGGGCAGACTCTGCAAGCCACATTTTCTGTTGGCTTCATGCTTCTCGCGTTTGCTGGTTTCGCCGAAAGACGATGGGTCGCATTGAATCTCGGTATATCGCTGCCGCTTGCGATCCTGCTACCGCTCTACATACGGTGAGCTTTAACGTTTTTTTCGAATTGCTTTCTCCCAACGAAGGCTTCTCTTGCGGTCAGCAGTTGAATGTAACGACGCATGCTTATTTTTAATGCATCGAATTTTTCCTCGAACGTTATCTGATTGCGCTGTACTTTGCACTTTCCCTGAGGCAAATATGCACGCATGCAACTGATCACATGCCTGGCGATGTTACGACAGGCATCGCGAGGTGTATTATGATTAGGATGTATGAAGCAATGGTCGATGCCATATTCACGTTTGCGGTGTTTCGCGTTAGTTTAAAGGCGAGGTAGGTTTACTGGCGTGCTTTTTGCATTTTTTTCGAATATGTTATGTAAATTCGAAGAGGATTTTGCTGTAGCAAATTTTGAAGGAAAACTTGTTTATCTCCCTTGGTTTAGCCACGCGTTTTCCATCTGTGTTTGCCGACAGCAGCTAAATTTTGCAATGCTCACCTCAATGCCGACTTCGTAACAGTTACTAGGCACCGTAGTGGGTAAAGTTGCAGAGACAATCGCGAGTGTTTTGCTGCTCCAAGTCTAATCATGCATTCTACAATGGTGACTTGAACGGGACATGGAAGGGCGTTGCGCAGCGACCACATTCCTACAAAGATCATACTCATGCACCCGTCCTCCAGTGCCAAAGTCAGCTCGAGTGCATGACTAATTTACTGAGTTTACACGGAACTTAACAACTGTGTTTTTTTTTATTGGGGCCGGCCGAAAAATTGTGGCTATAATTGGCCACAAGCAACTGTGCATTTACGTGACACTGTTTGTTATCAGACCTGGAACACGAAGTAAAAATCTCTAAAATCCTGTTTGGATTGCTGCATCACGTGGTACGAACACGTTACGACAGTATTCTGCCATTATCGAGAAATAAACGAGGGATTCTTGTTCTCAAAACAACATTTTTAAAGCAATGCGAAAGCCTAAGGCATTGATAAGCGTTTAAAAAACATTTTTAATTATGAGGTTGATTGTCATTAGCGCAAAACTCAACATGCACGAACGCTAAATCCGATTTATTTTATGTGCTATACGTAAGAAACATTTATTGTATTTTGATGTATTGAAAGAAGCTCTTGTCTGTTGCAGACCACATAAACACGTTCAATGTCTGCATTAGAACCAGCTCTGCAATTTGCGTGCATTAATCTTATTGATTGTGGGTGGTTTCAGCACTGCTTGCGTGAAGTTAAAAGGTGAACCAAACAGCACAACGTTTTAAAGTGAAAAGTGTGATCGTTCTGTGCACGCGAGTCAAATATCCTTTGTGGATGACAATGTAAAGCAAGTGAAATACTATGTTTCAGAAATTGCAACGTTAGGCCTACAGTTGATTCCTATGTTCATTTCTACAGCGCAACTAATTGTGTGTTTTCACACAAAGGTTTTCCGTATCTTCACTATACAGTAGTACAGTGCAGTATTAATTGCCAATGCAACTTCATATAGAACACACTTTGGAAAGATCACCAGTGACTTCAAAATCACCTTCCTAATCAATCAAGGGCTTTTACAGTGGTGTTGCATCCAAGTAAGAACATGACAGCCAATGAATTTACTCAACACAGAAACATTAAGAATTCTAATGCTAATGAAAACTAGCAAAATAATGCTGATCAACACAACCATTGCTAATTTATCAAAGCTGAACTCACTTTATCTACACTTTATGCAAGCCTGCAAATTTATTTTGCTTTGTAAGTTATAAAATTTCCAAATTTTTGAAACAATTTTGCCTTCTTTCTACTTCATCATGTCCTACTTAAAATGATCAATGCTTAGCGTAATACTGCATATTTGCAAGATAGTCTACATACAAGCCAGTTTAGTGAAATGCATGCAGTTTCATATTCTTGATTAGTGGTTATACTGTAATTAAACAATCCAATAAGTGTAAACGGTTTGTTACATCATTTTATGCATGGTTGTAACACAAGCAAACNTAATAAGCTAGAAAGGTTTATACCAGGGGTCATCAACGTGGTGCCCGCGGGCACCAGGTCGCCCGCAAGGACCAAGCAGGCCGCCCGCGGGCCTGATCTAAAAATAGCATTAGCATGATCAACGTCTTCATATTAAAGAAGTCTCAATACTAAAATAATTAAAAGTAAATTGAGCAAAAATTTTATTTCAAAAGTGTATATTAAACTAGTAGGCCTTCGCATTAATCGGTACACAAGAAGTAGCTCGCAGTTTCAAAAAGGTTGGTGACCCCTGGTTTATATTGTATTTTCTGGTGATACTGGTAGCCAAACCAATGCGGTTTAGCTCAGAATGCCCATGCAGTGGCGTAGCCAGCCCAAAATTTTAGGGGATCAAAAAATTTGAGAGGGCCAAAATATTTGACTTTGGGCGGGCAACAGTATTTTGATTGGGATGCCACTTCTCAAACCACAAAATGACTGGATATTCCAAAGATTTTGCAGGGCCATGTCATGCATTGCTAAACAAACTTTATGATTTTACTTTGAATCGGATCTAAGTGGCATATCGGCACACTGCGAATGTCGTTGCGCACATCCTTAGAGTGAGATTATGAGCAAGACTGGTGAATATTCGAACCAAATTACATTCGTTGCGACTTATTCTCATTTCGACGTTTTGGAGTTACGTGTTTTTCCACATTCAAAACATAGCGGTTGTATCGGATCGGATTTCATCTGAATATTACCTGAACCCGCTGTTCGTTGCTCGCAATTTTGGCGAATCGCAATGTGTTTATTTATTTGAGGTATTTAAATTTGAGGTCACTGTTGGTTGCAAATTCTTGGCGACTTTGTAGAAGTTATTGTGAGCAATAATTGGCTCACTGACAAGCAATAATTGTCTGGGGCTTATTCGTACGTAGTTGGCTAAAGCAGGCTGTTCCTGTCAATTTTACATGATGCGGGAACTTGAACCTGATTCTCCAGTTCGTCTAGTGATGTTTTGCTCTTAATAGATCATCTGTGATTCCTCAAATACAAAGAGCTGCAGCAAAAAAAACTAAACTCGGAAAATCTGTGCAAAAAACTTTTCTTTGTGGCCAAATAACTCTACTACATGTCTTATCTTTGTCTGCCACCCAGATTTTCCGTACAAAGTGGTTCTGTGACGTATGTTTGTATAGATTCAGCGCCGAATCACCGCGCTGGCTACTGTCTAGAAATCAAGTAAAAAAATCGGAAGACGTTCTTGCGCGGATGGCTCGGGTGAATGGAAAGAACTTTGATGACATCATTGCCAAACTGGAAGCGGAGCAATCAAATACTTCACTGGTCAGTAGTTTAATTATATTAGAGTACCCAAACAAACCTAGCGACAGTAGAACTCAAAGCTTTGCTTTACTAGGAAATTACGATGTTACATGTTCTTGCTTATATGCAGATCTTTACTGTTGACACTTTGTAGACACTACTTCTACAGTAAACAAAAGACTTATAAAGAAAGTTAGGATTCGTGCTGATTGCGTTAAAGGCGTATGTGTATACTTAGCACCGGTGCTTACGTTGAAACAAACCCTCGTTGTGTGGTGGCATCATTTGGAGCATCGATAGTTTTGTTCCAACATAAACTGTTCATGAGCAGAACAAGCAGATGTTGCCTTTATGTGGTCTGTCAGCTTCATACAGTTGGTAAACTACGCGCTTGCCATTTTTTAAATAAGTTTCATGCTGCAAACATTACTTCATGAAGGTCTGTAAACCAGGGCTGCGGAGCCGGACCAAAAGCCATTTTGGATGTCCGGAGCCAAAAACATTCAGATGGTGAAGCCGGAGCCTGAAATGTTTGTTCCGTTTCCACGGCCAAAGTTTGAAGTTTGAAGGACAAGCTAGTTGTGCAAATAATGCAACGTTTTTCAGTTTTTAAACGACCAAATTTTGGAGCCGGAGCTAAAAACTTTGAGATGTTGGAGCTAGACCCAAAAACTTTAGATGCCTGGAGCCAGAGCCTGAAACATGAGTTCTGGCTTCACAGCCCTGCTCTCAATAATGCAGACGTAAGCGTTTGGCTTCAAACTGTAGATGTTCATTGTAACTCATCTTTTATCCTTTTTATAAAGAAAAGTTATAGGTACTTACTCTCCACTAAAAACAATGGTCTGTTTTCCATGTTAAAGACCATTAAGCGAGCCAATGTTATCTATTTTTTATTTTCTAAAAAAATAAAAATGTTGGAGGAATTGTTTCTGTGTCTAAAAAGATTTTTTTTGCGCAGTAATATTTTCATTTGGGAAAACACTGGCATCTGTTCGATTTTCCGCATTTTTAAAAGCGCGTTACGCTGACCAGGCAGCCAGGCTTGTCCATGGGAATGGGATTTCCGTAGAAATCTCACGAAATTGTTGCCATGACCATCGTTAGTACATTTACGTCATATAGCAGGAATTTTTTGAAATTGAATACCGTTAATGTGTGCTCGCAGCACAGTAAGTAGCTGACGTAGAAAGCTCAGCACCATGGCGGAGTGATGCGAGGCCCCCGAAAATACGGTTGTTGGGCCCTTCTGTAGGTGAGGACTAGAAAAGGGGTCATCAAATTTTCACTGCCCCTCAATTGATTTCAAGGCAGAGGCGCTAATGATTTAACATGCGCACGATGTAACGCACTTCGCATTATTAGTTTCGTGGGAACCCCACAGACTGCGAGAGTCGCAAGTTTTTGGATGGCGTGGGACGGAAAAAGCATCCCATTGTCAAGCTTGGACGCTAACCATTCGTTTTTTTACCTATGCGCGTATTTGTGTCATTTTTGGTAAATGAGTCGGCAATTTTCGCAAAAGAAGGATGCTATCAGTAGGCTTCTGTCGTTCTATGGAGCGTGTGAATGTCAAAGGAGTACTGCACGTGTAGTTTCAATGCTTTCTACCGTCGGTTAAATTCGCATAACGCACTTGGAATGCTATAAACACATTTTGAAAACTGCTAAAATGTTTGAAGTGACTCCATAAATATCACTTGTGACAAGAAAATCCTACTGATGTATGGAAAATTTCTGATAACACACGGCCTGTCCTTTCAATGATGTTATATTTTTGCTAGAACTAAAGATCAAGTTCACTGACCTAGACGTAAAAGTAAAAGCCAAGTGAACTGTTTTCGTACAGTTCCTCTTCTTTCCGTACAGTTTCATTCGGTTACGCAGTACTCTTGATGTTTCAACTAAAAATCTGCACGGCGTGTTTTACAGACTGCGAATATGAAATATGACTCGTTTAGTCCAAGGGAATCTTGTTCAACTATGGATCTATTTCGTAACCCGAAGTTGAGGATCATTTCGCTGGTGCTGTTTTACAATTGGTTCGCAGTCACATGCATTTACTACGGCCTCACGCTCAACTCAGCAGCACTCAACTGGGATCCTTTTCTGAGTTTTTTCTTCTCCGGCCTGATTGAGATTCCAGCCAACTTCGGTTCGATCTTCATCATACAGCTGTGGGGGAGGCGGCCAACTATCGTGATATGCAATGTCGTATGTGGGATAAGCCTGCTGTGCCTAACCTTCGTATCGAATGGTAAGATTTTCACTTGAAAAAATCCCTTTTCATGCTTGTTGTTTTAGCCACATGATTGATCTGCTTTTTGCCGCTTAATTTTTTATCGGATTTGTCATTATTCTACACATCTCTCACAACCGAGCTTCGTATTTACAGTGAAACCAAAGTCTCTCGCATATTTACACTCATATGATGCTAACCTCTAATTCAAATATTGATTTTTTGTAATTTTATGACAGTATGGCAAAGCCCGGCTGACAACTCAGTGATGAAAATGAATATGTGGTCAAAATTTCGAAAATGCTACTAAAAGTTTTACTGAGTAGCTCCAAAATTGTATGATGTGATGATCGTTGACTGATCGGTTAATGTTGTATGATAAGAATAGCTTTGCACAATCGGACAACAAAGGCTGCCTTGAACGTTCGGTATCATTTTTGAGTGAGCCAGCAATCCTTATGTGTGTCCAGGGGCAAAGTCTCCCGTATATTTGTAGTGCGGTTGTAACTGAAGTTGGCTTTACTGTTTTTTTTAGTTTAGTCGTCTTTTGTTTGGACGGAAGTTCATATTTATGGTTTGAAGGTGATTAAAAATGTTGGAAGTTACATAATCCACCTGAGTCAGCCAATAAGCGTGACGTTCCTAAATCCTTTGCATTACTGTTAACTTTCGTTCGTCTTGGCATTGCTTCTTACTTGCTTCAATCTATTTTGTTTCGTCACAGAGATGATTGCAGCGCAGATGACCTTGTTTCTAATTGGCAAGTTCGGGTCCACAGGAACCTTTAGCTGTATCTACCTGTACTCTTCTGAATTATATCCTACTTCACTCAGGTTTGTTGTTCAGTTCTATAATTCCACGCTTCGGTTCCTTTGTTTTTTACACTTGTATAAACCATGCATACTGAAATACTTCGCTAAAACTACTGCGGTGAAGTTGGTTTTATAAGGAGATGGAACTTAAGGTTTGTCAATTTTCGGCTCCCAAATATAAATAAAATACTTGTTTTTAGTATTTTGTTACAACCAGAAGAACAATAATTTCATAAAAAGCTTTTTCAGCCAAACAATCTTGTTTACCAGATATTTACATGTGGATGTAATGTACTTTCTCATGAGTCTCGTAGTCCATCGACTTTGATTTTTGTTGTCATTGCCACGACTGAAACCTCGCCCATTCAAACTATTGCGTTTTACTTATTTAGAGCAAAACTAAGGTTAGCAGAGTTCTAAATGAATTACAAACTTTGTAAATTACTAGAATAAGTATAAATCTGATCAAATTACGATCAAAGTACACATTTAATTCAAATAGGTTCTCCTTTGCTTTTGTGCTTTACCAATGTTTATACACTTTGACCAGCTTTTTGGTGAATCTTGATAGGTAGCTGGAATGTTGCAAGTGCGCGAGAATGAAATTTGACTGCGCATTTGCGCACTTTAGAGGGAACACTGGCGACAGTCAGGGGTGTACTGGAGCGGGAACGCGTGGGAAAGGCGTTCCCACACCTGCTTCATGTTTTTTATTAGTGCTACATCCCTGGTGACGGTGATATTTTGTTGTGCAGGGGAAACGGAGTTGGCATATGCAGTGCGTGCGCCCGACTGGGCGGGATGGCGTCGCAATTAATCTTCATGCTTGCACACATCAACAACAACCTGCCGTACATAGTTCTCGGCGCGATTGCCATTGTTGCAGGTAAATGGCGCTTGCCGTGTTTTCTGGTAACGTTTACCATGCGCAGACCGACTGCGAAAAGACGTAAAAACTTACAAAAAGGAAAAAAAGTTCCTCGGCAGCGCTGGCCTGAGAAAAATTCCNCGAGTGTGCTGTCACTCAAGGTAAAAGAAGTCTTCAAGAATTTCCTTGAAATACATCGTTTTTCGATTTCAAACCTCATCGAAAATGCACGAAATGCATGTTTTTTATTGCTGCTAGATCAGTCGCCCGCTGCCGTATTTCTGTTGAGGCTTAGCCGCGTGTGACAAACTGTAGAAGGACGCAGTTCTCTCCTTGGCGCGGTTTTTGCGACGAAGGTCGGTTGTAACCTCTTACGATTACCTCCAGGAATTCTAATCGCAATTCTGCCGGAAACCAAAGGCATGAGCTTGCCGGAAACGATGAAGGACACAGAGCAGATGTACGTTCACCGCAACGTCAGTTTGCTGAAGCAGTTCGTGCCGTCAACTGCTCGGAGTTGCTGCACTTAGCTGTGCATACCAACATACTTGGTCAGCTTGTCGTACACGCTCGATTCTAAACGTGATGGTGTCCGTTGCTGCCCAGCGTCAGATGAATAGAAGATAACTTAATCTCCGTTCGTTGGACAGCGTTGTCGTCCATGTTGTCCACTCGGTGATGCGCGGGAGCGACCGACATACGCGCCGACGTGCCGCGACGCACGTCACTTCGCTAAGCTCACGCAGCACTTTGCTCAGTTTGTCTGACCTTTGCCACCACGCATTGTTCCATACACAACTCACGAGATCCTATCGCTGTTGTTGGTACTGCGGAAGTTTAGGTTTTCTTTTATTTAGTCTTTTCTTTCTTTTTTTTTTATTTGTAACCAGTTGAGCTTTAGCGCGGAAACACTACCATGTACCTCTTGTTTCCAATTTTTAAACAGCAACTTTAGTGGACCCTTGCACTAAAATTGAGTCGCTCTTTCAAAGCTTTAAATATAACTATCGGACGATGTAGACGTTAACGTTTGCGTCTCGTGCACTATGTAAGTTGACCCATAAATATCGCCACACGGTTGGATTTTATTGCACAGTTGACTGTTTCTTTGTTGACCGAAAACTTAATAAGTCGATCTGCGATTCCATGACGAAATTTAAATTTCATTTTTTCTGCAAGTTTCAATGTTTAGTTTCTGTTCAAATCGCAAACATTTGGCTTTGTGCTCCGATTCTGACATGAAGCGTACCTGTGTTGTGCACAATCATTTTGTTTCACGTCCGTGACTTTTACAGTATCGGTTATCCTCAATAAGCACATGCGCGCTTGGTTGGGGAGGAGTTTTTGACGTGCGAGCGCATGCGTAGAATGCGCCCACAAGCTCGGTGTTGTTGAGGTCCCGACTCCTTCAGCGCTGTTTTATGAACTGGCGATTTTTTGCGAATTGCTTTTCTGACATCAACCACGATTTTTCCCGTGCATCTTGCGAAGCAACAACGTGTTCGGCCGCCACCCTGTATGCATTAGACCCAAGTCAACAACAAACCTGTTGTTTTGCACTGGATGAGGCTTTCCATGGAGATTCGTACGCATAAAGTTCTCCAGAACGTGTGGAACATGATTATCAAGCCACCGCCCACACAACACCTCTTATTGATGTGTTGCCCAATTATGGTGCAATGTTCGACCTCTGTCATAGTATGATGGGGTGGAACTCAAGGCTAGCAATTCGTTTTTTTTGTGTTCGTAACATGATCGCAAGCCGTAGTATTTAGGCAATCGCTGCAGCGTGGTTTGTTTCATCCTTTCAGTGCCTTTTGGTTGTTTTGAAAAATCACTATGGTAACCCCTTTGTTGTCGGAAAAAGTGGACCTTCGCTCGTAGCTTTCTCGCTCAAGCGGTGGATCTGGCTTTTCCATGACGATGAGGATCTGATCCACAGTTTCCAGTATTTATTCCTGCTCGTAAGTTGTTCCTTCCATAACGTTGATGCCGTTCGAATGAATTTATTAATGATGTCTCCTTAGATAATATTTGCTAGAAATATGATTGGAGCACGACGCAAGTTTGACGAGCCAATCAAATTGCAGGTGACGCCCACCTTGGTTGTCGGAGTTTCCGAGGTGTGCTTGCTTGTTCCACCGACGCGTCAGGGATCGCCAGTGTCTGTCAAACGATCTCCTGCGAAAGCTTTCGTTCGTAATTCGCACTGCTTTTGAAACAAACGTCAATTCTTCTGTCCATTGCTTCCAGTCCGAAATAATTTCAGACGCAAGTGTAAAAATACGGAAAATTTTGCACCAAACCCTTGTTCTTGATGATTGCACTAAGGTCCCAAAAAATTTGAGCTGTAAAAGTGGTGTCGATTTTTTGCAAAAGTCAGCCTTATTATGAAAATGCGCGGTTACATGTTTTTGTAATTTGTAGGATCATACGTAACTGTACACACGAGGAACCGAGCAGTAGATCACTGTCCGGTGTGATCCACTGAAATTATTTTCAAACACTCGAACGCTTCTGAGATTTTCGCGCGCTGATGAGAGTACCATTAAGAGGAATCATTTCCAAACCTTGTTTTGAGGAAGCTCGGAATTTTTTCACATTTTCCGCAAGTTTCTGGTCGCAGATCACTGAAATGCGATTTCACAAATCGTGCAACTTCGGTTACGTCACCTACAACTCGGGTTACCTGATGTACTCCTTGCCTCTTCTCGAAGCTATCCATTGCCTGTTCATGTCTAAGTCAGAATAACTGAGCTTGGGAGAGCATGCGTGCGCCGTCAAATCTGCATGCTTGAAGATGGCAACTTTTTAAATTTTTGTGTTGCTTAATATAAACGTTTTCGCGCTGTGTGCTTGTTTGGAGTGGCTTCAGCATAGACTGTTTCAACAGCGTGTGCGCCTGTGTTCCTCAGTTGATGTGCTACAGCGCAACCCTTGGTGAAACGACCCACACCACTTCTCTGTTACCGTTCAGTGTTGTTGTTTCAAAGACTCAGGCTGTGCGAGCAAGATGTGCTGCTGACGTTCTGTTTTGTTTTCCCTCGCGTGAAAAGCAAGGGTGTACACACGACGTCGTGCCTTTTCAACTGCTGGATTGTTTTCAAATGGAGTATTGTGCGCAAACTTCTATTACTGTAACCTTCTTGCAGCGCTTTCCCTGAGGCGTTTGGAATACTGTTACATTTCGTAATGAACAGAAACCGTTTTTCCTTCACAACCCTTGCCCGACTGGTGCGCGGACTGATTTGACATTTCAGTATGCGCAGGAACGAGCTGCTGTGAAAGTTTGCTCCGTTTGTTTCACGTCTCTCCGCATTGTCTCTTGTTGATCAGTGATGAGTGAGCTATGCACTTCCTGTGTGTAGCGCCAGTGCAGTAGGCTAAATCTTCAAATGAACGTCCTCGTTAAGCTTCGATAACGAAAACGCCTTTCCGGCTATATGTGGCGTTTTCCAGTTATTACGATGTTAAGAAGCCGCAAGGTTGCGTTGTTACTACTCTCTATATATGGTTAAAACCAAAGATCCGCCTGCAGATGGTACCTGTTTAACGTTGAATATGAACGTCACGCGCTGATATGCTCTTCACACATTGCAGCCACGCGTGACATACACGTACCGCTAGAACCCTGCTGCTTTTTGTGTGTCGACGAAACATACAACCCTGTTGGTCTTTCCGCTGTTAACAGCTGTACTCACTTTCCACCAACTCGACTTCACGCTCACGAACTTCTTGACTTGGGCCGATACTGTTTCATGCTTTTTTCATTACGCAGACAAAAAGAAATGCGGCGCCCTCGCGAGATTTTCGTGCGTTTTTTACTGGGTTTTGCGTCGAATATCTGTCTTAATGTGATGCATGCGTTGATAACTGAACGCTGTTTCAATCTTGGTTTGTGTTTTTCTTTATGCTTAATAAACACGTGCTACAACCTGTGTGTTTGACTGTCGGCTTTGCAAGGCGCAACTTGAAGTTTACATTATTTTCTTGTTGATTGATAGTACTCCTGCCAACAGGCAAGAATCTGCTCCGCACAGTAAGCGTTAACATTCTGCACTTGTTGCAAAAATATGAAAATGAAATTAAAATAAGGTGACAGATGTTCCAGAGATGGGGCCTGCTTATATTACGTTGACATACTGCTCGCCCATTTTGGGATATCTTTCTCTGATTGCAGTTTAGTATTATTGTTACTAACGTGATAAGCTCAAAGCTCATCTCTTACCAGGATGTGTTTATTTACAGTCGCTGACTCATCCTACAGCCTTGCACGAGTTCATGATTTGACCACAAATTTACGATTGCGCAACTTTTATTGCACTGCGACGGTGCAGCTTTTTTCTGTCCATACCCATGCAATGTTCAGGTTCAGTAAACACTTTTGCGTCAGTAACAAAGCATTGAAACCAGGCACTGACACTGACAGACAAAATCCCATGTGCACTTGCTTCTTTCTCGATGAAACTTGTTTTTTAAGTGTGACGGTAATGTACTGAACTGCATTATAGCTGCAACCAGTTATGAGTTTTTTGAGGCATGTTTTCTTAAAGCGGTTGTCACGCGTGTTCAAAACGGTATTTACCCATTTTTCCGTTTCTGTGTGGCCGAACTTTGAAAGAATGCAAAACCCTGAAAACTGCTTTCAGCAACATAGGCGTAACCACCCTATTTCTAAGACAGAATGTATCAAACAAATAAAAAAATAAGCAGGTTGATTTGTTGATATTTCTGCAGATTGAACAAGTCTTCAGGTCCCCGCATTTGCCACTCCCCAATCAAAATCATGTCTACGCTATTGTGTGGTGAGAACATTCATAATAGGAACTGTGTCACAGATCGAGTTTGTTTGGAAGGTTTCGTTTTTCTGGGATAATCCGAATACGTGATATAAATCTCATGTGCGAACCATCTTACACTACGATTTGTAGCCAACTTCCTTTCTAAATCCATGTATAGACAAAAGATATTGTTAAGTGGTATTACGAAGCTTATAACCAAGCTTGGAATTCGATTTGCACGTTCTTTGCTTGAGATTAACTCCACTACTGCCTCTCATTGTTAGATTTTAGGTTAATTTTGACAATATTTACGTTGACTTCTTTGTCATCGCTCTGGACTATGAGTAAAAATATTTGTTGAAAATTCAAAGCCGCTGAAGCTGACAATCACACCTAATCTAAAAAAAATTTTTCGTATTTCTTTGTTTCGAAGTTACTGTAGTCAGTTCCAACACACTCTTTGGAATCATCACAGTGATGTTGTTTTGTAAAGAGCGCGTTATATTTTACTGTGAAACAGAGGTTCTCACAAATCTCAAGCATGTGGCCCAATAAATAAACAGAGGGTCCGTGGCCCTGCGACTATACAACATCTCCAATGCGACAACTGTTGCACATGCACAGAGCAGAAATAAAAAAATTAAAAACAACTTTTGATAACACAACGTGCTTTACAATCAATGCGAAGGCTGAGCCTGTTTGTTGTGAGAAAGCGTAGAATCGTAGATATTCGAGGGTCAATATATGATAATGCATAGATCAAGTCATCTTACATATTTAATCCTGCTTGTAGATTTTATTTTCATGGCAACAAGAGCCGCCTGTCTGTTTCTAAATGACTTCAATAACTGCATGGACCTATTGCGCACAGTGCGGCAGGCTGCATGGAAATTTCCACGTCGCAGTACCTTCTAACACCTAACGAGGAAAGAGAGCGTGTTGAAACGTTTGTAGCTCAAGAGCTACCTATCCTACGTTTTCAACTAGCCTAAAAGGTTCATCTTGCAAGACGTACCCAATTTAAATAATACTTGACCGTGACCAATACCAGTCAAAAATTCTTCCGTGGCCCACTGGTTGACAAACCCAAACCCGGCTGTAAAAGTATAAGTTTTAACATTTGAAAACAGCACACCACAATAAAACAACAGATCGCCTCATGCGATGAAGCAATGTTAAGAAACTCTTTCTAGTACTCAGTGGCGTAACCAGTGGTTTGAGCCAGGGTGGGAAACTTAGCAAAAGGGGGCCACTAGCCACACTCAGAAGTTGAGAAATGATGGTGAACCCGGATGTTGATGTCTATAGCCTACTAAAACCCGAGATCGCCGATAAGCACTCCGAAAAATGGAAAAAAACAACCTACTGAAAACGAAAAGAATATCAACTACCGAAATATAAGCGAAGTGGTGGCCCAGTTTTTATATTTAGCTTGCCAGGGGGGGCGGTTCGCGCCCCTGCCCCCCGTAAGTTACGCCACTGCTTGTACTAACCAAGTTGTTCTTCACTTGACCATTGGGTGGCCATGCATATCAACACGTCAAATAAGCCATTAGTTACATGGGAATAAAGCGCGTCGGGACTTCTCATTAACAAGCAGAAATATTCAACGATGTAGTGGTCTTTGAGCTACAGTTGCTGTTCTAATACCGCTAAAAATTCTAAAAGTTTTGGATTGTACTGAGACTATAGCTTTAATTTGATTGAAGAGAATACGTGACAAGTGTTGAGCTCATGATCGCAAAAAGTTGCCAACTGGAGCTCCTACTCCTCACCAAGGTTATGGATCACCGCACTCCTGTACCAAATTGAGCTAGCAAATGCACAGGTGAAGATGTAAGCTACAAAACGAACTATTGCTGGGAAGCTGGTCACAGTATCTTCTAAAAGTGCACCATGTGTATGGTTTTTGCGCCGTAAAAATGAAACGTGTTAGTCTGATCGTAATGATCGAAAGTACATTCACTCTACCAATTCGCAGAAAACAACACTGCTGTCGCTCATGAGCTCATGAATAGAAGCGTCATTCTGAGTGTGATTTGGAAATGACCATGACCGTGGACGCCTCTGATGATTCTGTGCGATTCCGTCGTTATTCTTGATTGTCTTGATTACACGCATAATGGTGCGGCGAAAACTCGAATGCCGATGAACGAGACTATTCTTGGCCTGGAAAGTAATAAAGGATTTTGGCTGGACTTTCGAGTGTGTTCTTTTTTGAATAACTTTCTGCCGATCAAAGGTATTCTTTTTTACCGCATTGACGTCGTTGCCACCATCCTTCCTGCTTTTCTTGCTGCGCTTGCTCAACTTCCGACTTAGTTGCTTTTTCAAAGCGGCGAACCTTCTATTTGGCGAGTTGTTCTGAAACTGATTCAAAGAGGGTTAGAGAGAGAATGTTTAGGTAATAAAAAACAAAAACTGCCTTCTTGTGGCGTTCTGTTGTGAAAAGCTTTAAGCCAAATCACAGTTTCAATGACAGCTTATGGTCAGGTCCAAGTGTGAATAAAAGCGGTTATAGCGCCCCTAGTCGCATTGCGTATGAGGATTGAAAAGTATTTAATACTTTAAAAGTCGAAAAATTAGCCCAGCCAACCACGACTCTGTTGCCATTCTGCAATGTACACTGTGCATCCAATCAAGAATGTAGCTAGCATCAAACTCCGTTGTTGAGCATCGATTAATGTAACGGAATACCCAGCCCAGTGCGCATCATAAGCACAGTAATGCAGTTATTCATCATATTATTCAAGATAAGGGAAAGTGCTTCTTGCTGATGCTTTTTCATTCCCCTTCGTTTTATGCACTAACTGAAGTCGAAAAGTACCGAAGTAATTTACCTCTCTGTATTAGTTTGTTTACCTTAGTATAGATCTTTGCCATCTCAACTCTTAGATTTACAGATATCCGTTATCGCTTTCCCATCTGTGGGACAAACATGAGACAGAACCAAATAGCAGAATCTCGTTTGGATGCAACTGCTCTGGCTGTTCTTTGCATTCAAATTACAACCTAGCGCGCTTATCTACTTACGCTTCGTTCAAAATCCCCCACCGCAAAAGTCGGCCATCGTTTCTTTTTTCGTTTGAGAGACGTTTCGACGTAACTGACGGGAATGTATTGTAACTGTATGTCTTCCATGCTGCAAAATAATAAAAAAGTTGTTGTTTTCCCTGAAAATTGAAATAGAGTGTTTAAATGTGGACTGTACACGTTTTTACATTGAAAAGGTTTGGGTCATTGCAATCCGAAACCCAAACGATTTATAATGCCGACATTTGGTTCAAAAATCTTGCTCAAAAGTTATCGAAAACTCAACTTCGGTAGAGGTCGATTAGTCTTTTCACGCATTGAGCAAGACGTAAACCTAACAGGTAACGTTTTTGAAACGTTGTTAAATATTTTATGTTAGCTGGGAACAGGTACGGCTCATTCACTCAATTTCGCTAAGCTTACAACTCAGTTTGAGGAAGTGAACCCCAAGCAAAAGGCAACTCGCTTTGTTGTGTGTCCAACTGGGCAAATTTAAAGTGGAATAGGAACTTACCTGTCCGACAGAAGATCAGGCGAACTGTGATGCAAGATGTTCACTTTTTCCCGAGACGAGTAGGCGGAATCATTTGGGCTGGAAGGAATGGACAACCTTAGAACATTTAAGGTTTGTTTGATGTTTGACTTTGAAAACATTGGGTAAGAGTTAGGAATAAGCAACAGATTGGAAAATTCTTGCAACATCCATTGGGAATTTTTTAAAGATTTTTGGCACAAGAATGACAAAATATAGTTTCCAATCACCCTTGTAGCAATCGCAGGATTCTCCGCCGCCGCAAGGTAGACCAAAAGCTGCATAGTGCACACGCAATATCCTGTTCAGCTTATATGCAACGTGCACAGAATAATTTTTTTAAAGAGATAGTCTAGAATAAAAGCAGACCAGCAGCGTCACTGTAAAACTACAGAAAATAGGTAAGATCCAAGTGATTTGAAATCTTGGCTAAGTCCGTAGGAATCATCTTTGCAGTTCTTATGTTGCGCGCGCATTCACTCCTTGAAAGCGTTCAGAATGTTACATTGCTACAGATAACTAGAAGTCTTGGCTGAATGTATGACGTCTCTTGTAACCGTACGGTAATCACGACCCTAGAAGTTACACTTTGGTCCAATTTTGAAAAACAAAATATAAGCAGTGGCAGAGATCATGAAACTCCTTAACGTTGAATAATAATCGACTTTTTGTGAGGTTTGATCTCTCAAAGAGTCGCGCGTGTTAACGCAAGTTTATGAACATATCTACACTTTGCTGCTCACTTCTCCATCATCGCCTTCTGGTGGTTTGTGCAGCAGTGAGTTCGAAGTTCCCCAAATCATAGGAAGCCACTAATATAGACAGGGTTTTTGTAGTCAAATCGATACATTTCGTTTCACTGGACTGCTCGTATGCTTCTAATAATAATCCTACCCATCATTTCCTATCTTGACGGCCAAAACACGTAACGAACATTGGTGCAACTGATAAACATACTGTAAAGCAGGGGCCGCCAACATGGTGCCCACGGGCACCAGGTCGCCCGCACGGACCACGTGGATCGCCTGCGGGCCTGGCCTGAAAGTATAGCTTTAACGTGACCAGTGTCTTCACATAGATGAATATCAGTCATTTTATGATAACATAATTAAAGATAAATTGAGCAATTCTGGTAGCCCTTCGTTACCCAAGAAGTGTCTCCCTGTTTCAGTAAGGTTGTTGACCCCTGCTGTAGAGTCGCACATAAAGCACTGTGTATAAGGACATTGATGCAATGGTCCAGCAGTAGTCAAAGCCATGCATGCTGTAAGTCATATTTAGGTTTCCAAGATTTCAGAAAGAGAATTCAGCCATCCTTTTATTAGAAATTTTAATCTTTTTCCGCATGCTTTTACCTTGGCTCGTTGATTATGGGGCAAAGTGGAATGCCATTTATGAGCTTTGAGGAATCATCTAAGCCGTCGTCCAATAACGAAACCGATGTCTTGAGATCTTTCTGAAATTTCAACATTTTGCGTGATGTGTCCCTTTCCACTTGAGGATGCACTGATGACCAAATATTTTATTGATACCAATCAATGATATTTAGATAATTAAGTTGAAACAAACATCTTGGCTTTAGTGGTTCATAACAAAATGGTGTGCTACATTGTACATTTGCTCTAGAGTGAACACCACTGTCCCAGGCTGGCCAAGGACCAGGTGACTTCATTACGGTACATCAATTACATCGATTGGACTTGACTGGATGGGGAGCTTCCAAAGCTGTTTGAGGAGTGGCTGACACCCACAAAGATGCTTTAATACCTGCGAGGACAAATGTCGCCTCAGCTCAAAGAAAATGCTCGTTTAAGATTGATCGTTCACAATGATAGTCACACGGCGATTTGCGAAAGCTACCTAGACGAGCTTATAAAATATTAATTGGGAAACATTGCTGGTCAGCTTTGTGTACAAATCCAAACAAGTTTTCCACAACTGATGAGGTTTTTGAAGTTGGTGACGGACGTTTGCAGAGTTTTTCGAAATCAACTTTGAAAACAATATTTTTGATTGAAAGCAACGCATGCACATGTGCAATTATGTAATTAGGGTTTAGGCTGTTATTTCCTATACAATGCTCAGTTCAGTTTGACAATACTTGCTCTTGTATTCCTTTCGGGGTGTCGTGAATGGTCAGCGACGCCCGCCTCCGCTTATATGGCGCCGGGGTCCATGCGGCTGCTTTCGTAGTGAATGCTGCACTGGTGTCGAGCAGCACCGCACGTGTAACCGCTTTCCTTGAATCCTACCGTTAACGCCGAGCACGAGGCTGGATAGCCGCTAGTATACCGTTTTTCGAGTTTTCGGTCTTACCCGACCGGGAACTGAACCTATATCCTATACCAGGTCTAGTGGCGCGTGCTCTACCCGTTTAACCGGTTTCCTCTATAACTTGAAACACTGAAATCAGACTCGTTGCTCGCATCTTCGATTTCAGCATTTGAAAATGAAAAGCTTTTTGTACCAGGCTTTTTTCAGAAACAAGGATGTGATGATTAATGAACGGTTACTGTTTTTTGACACGATAATGATAAATAATGATTATAGGTGGCATGTCATTCTTTTGTTTCGTCCGTGGGGATATTTTGTCATTGGTAAGTATCCTGAAATTTTAAAAGCGCTCAAGCGCAATCCTGCTCTTAGATGCAGCATAAGTGGGAGGAATTTTCAAAGAAACATTTGAACAGAGTGAACACTGAAAGTACACGTGCGAGCGATGCAAATCGTAAAATTTCGTTTTTGTACACTCTTTCTTCTCGACGAAGAAAAGCTACCACTGTTAATTCACGTCACAGCTGCAATCTGCAAAGTAGCATGAAACTTCCAAGATTGCAGCTTTGAGTCATTTGAAACCATACGTCAATATCAGTGAAACAAAATACACATACCTTTGTGCTGAACCCTGAGTGCTCTGTGCTGCTGTCCTTTACGACCTCCACACAACTTTCACTCGGCCTCAACTGCTCCACTGAGCCACGCAGAAACTGGAGGGAGCATCGCTTAATGCTGTAAAATTTGATGACTACTGCGTTAGCTTGGGCGGATATAAAACTCACGGTGTCATCGAACATCACCGCAAGGCTTCGCTTTTTTTTACTAAAAGATATTGGTGTAGTACGTATTGAATGATGAACAGTGTTGTCGGGTGATCTAATTGCTCATGCATTTCGCTGTGCTGTTGTAAGTTGTGGCACCACATAAATAGATTTTGTAGATGAAATAAATGGGTTATTTGCCAAACACTTGGGTTAACTACAGCATTCTTACCCATTACCATCGCCATCGTCGTTTTTATGGGGTTGTTGAGCGGCGGGGCTGGTCTCGTCTAATTCCAAGATGATACTCAGCGTCGGCTGGTAATAACTGAAAAGTTTCCAAGCACAACCATTATGATGCTAAGGACTAACGCCAATTTATTGTGCCCTATAATGCTTGCTTCTAGTTGCTTTGAGCAACAAAAGCAACCAAAAAACTCTTTTGCTGCAAGAAGCTTGCTTTTTACTTAGAAACGATCAAGACGACAATTAGGTGACTTTTCCTCGGATATAGTGACTTTTCTGTGAAATTTAAAACATATCTTAAAACATTTTAATTTTCACATACAGTTTGCTCAGATTTAAACAATTTCGTGGATGATGCTACAGCAAAAATAGATTTGCCCTAAAAATGTTTTCCTAGCCAAAAAAGTGACATGATAGTTTTTCTCTCCTGTTCTGTAGTAGCTGGTTTTATTATTTCCTGAAAGTTTTTGCCTCACATTCGGAAATAATTTTGAAGTTTTCGTAGACATAATATTTATCCTGATAAAACACAAAAGTTTTGTTTTCTTTTATCAAAAATTTTCCATCTCGAAATACTTATGTTGTTTTATAGCATCGCAAAAGAAAATAAACATGTTTTTATGTGTTCAGTTAAGCACAAGACTATTTTCAAAAATAGAAATTGCGAAAGAAAAATATTTATTTACGTATTTCATTTTCGACAAAGTTTCTATCACGACGAGTAAGTAGAAATTTCAGCCGAAATGAATTTTCTGTTTGTTTTATGCGTGCAGGCTGCACGATGCCGTGAAAACATTTGATGCTGGTTTTGAAGATATCTGTTATTATTTCTTGTCATGTTACAAATTCAGTCAGGATGACCTTTTTTTGTAACCCAATCCAGAATTGTAGCAAGATGTTTTATATAAATAAATCGCACGATCCACATTTTTATGAAAATGATCGGAAAACAGAGTGCGTCAGCGAGTTTGCTCACTTGTCGGAACTGTCATCTTGTTCAAATTCAGTTGCATTACACGATCCCGCACTTGCCAAATTTTCTTGCCATTTTTCTGTCCAGTCTACCGCACGGCATGATGCATCTGTATGGAAATTTGAGAGCAAATCACCCTGTCCACCCTTTCATAGATATCGTCATCACAGCCTCGCTGACATTGATATCGATTCGCCTTGAAATGCTTATTGCAATTAGTAAACTGAAATTACAATCAGTCATGTTATATGTTACGCGCTTGTGCGAGCAAGCTCACCACGTGGGGCGCAGCTTTGCTGGTCTCGGACAGTAGAATCTCGCGGCGTGCGCAATCTGCCAGCTTTCCTCAATTCCTCCAAGCAGCTGTGACAATTAAATAAGTTAACACTTTGATTAACAATTAAAATCTGCGAATTTGTGCCGATTATAAAACAAGTTTTGTCTTCTCGTCTTAAGGTGGACTAGGTTTGAGGCAGGAACGTTTTAAAGCTGCCTGAGCAGTGAATAGATAAAAACGCGTTAGGAGCAAACAAATATCAGCCAGCTACAATCCGGCTCTAAAACAATGCGAAGAAACACTTAGTAAAACCGCACAATCTTAATTAAAGCTTTCTTTTCATGAAAACGTCAAGTTAAACAAACTACCGACAAGTGAACGCATGACTCAGTTTTCACAGACATACTTATGCTCAAGAGTGAGAAACAACGAAAAATTTGTTGTACTTTTCTGGTGTAATTTCAAACAAATACACTCGAC